>Ga0160446_100141_pt1 | contig 59906 bp, 57 predicted proteins | sample HID1973I_E1MG_FD_108200 | JGI IMG/M metagenome (GOLD analysis project Ga0160446, IMG submission 108200) | Enriched mosquito-associated microbial communities from UW Madison campus, WI, USA - HID1973I_E1 MG | ecosystem: Host-associated > Arthropoda: Insects > Digestive system > Unclassified ...
CATGCGCCCGGCCATGTTGCCCAGATCGACGCCGCACCAATAGGCCGAGGCCTGCGGCGCGGGTTCCGCGATCATGGCGGAAAGGGTCGTCTCGACCCCCTCGGCCATGATCATGGTGTCGCAATGGGGGGCAGAGCCCAGACGGATCGCCCCGCCCTTCTTTGACCCCAGCACCTTTTTCGCGGGCAGGATCTCGCCCGGCTTGCGCGGATCCGGCAGGACAAGCTTTCCCTTGGGCTGCGACAGGTCCAGCCAGGTGCGATGCACGGCCGTCACGCGGCCAGCGGGATCGACAACGGCGCAGATCATCGCCGGGCCGGTATGGACCGTGTCCCATTCCCCTGCCCGCCCTTCGGCCGGAATCGTGTAGCGTGCCGCCGGATTGAAGCGGATCGACTGGGGCATGGTTCGGAGCAGGTCCGGGCTGATGCCGCGCCGGGTCAGATAGTCCCGGACGGCAGTGCCCTCGGGCGGGCCAGCGGCGAACCAGATATCCCGCGCGACCCGGATCGAATCCTCGCGCTTCTTCCGGGCGATGCCGTCCTGCCGACGGCGGTTCTCGGCCGCCTTGCGCCGTCGCTCTTCCCGCTCCGCATCAGTCAGACCCTCGGCCGGGCCGCAGAGCCATTCCAGCGCCGCGCGAAAATCCATGCCCAGCGTGTGCTGGACCAGCGCAACCTGATCGCCCTTGGCGTACGGGCCGCAATCCTTCCGACACTGGAAGATCCCGGTCTGCAGGTTGATCCCGAACCGGTCCTTGCCGCCACATTGCGGGCATGGCCCGACCAGCTCGCCACCGGTGCGAACCAGCCCGGCAAGCTCAAGCCGCGCGACAACATCGGCCATTGGAAGGGCCTTCGCTTCGCCAAGCCGGGGATCTTCGCCCTTCATGCCGGCACCCCTGCCCGCGCGCGGGCCGCGGCGATCAGGTCGCGCCGGCCATCGATCGTCAACGCTCCGCGATCGGTGGTGATCGCGGGGAACATGAACTGGTACCAGCGCTCGACCACATAGCTGCCATGGCATTTGATGCGCTTGGCGATGGCCGCGACCGGCGTTCCCCGGCAAAGCTCCTCGACGATGATCAGGTCGGTGGCCGGACCGAGGCCGGGCTCAAGGCTGTCGAGATGCCCGACCACGATGTGCTGGATCCGGGACAGGCTCATGCTGCGCGCCCCCGGATCTGTTCCCAGCCATCGGCAAGGCGGCGGCGGTCCCATGCGTTCATCACGTTCCAGGCGCGATCGTGCAGGCCGCCGTAATAGCCCGGTGACAAAGGACGGAAGGTCAGGAACTGTTCAGCCGCCTGGATCAGCGGCACCAGGCGGACCTGCTCGCGCGAGACATGGCGCAGCACGTCGCCAAGGATTCCGACCACATCGTCCAGATACCCTCGGTCAACCAAGGCCGGGCGCGACAGCACTTCCAAGGCGGCTATCATGGTCTGGTCATGGACCGTCAGGCGTTGCGGATCAGTCATCGGCACAGACCTCGCGCCGCGCGCCAGTCCAGGTCGTGCGCTCGACCGCCCGCTTCAGACGGTCCCCGGCAGCAGTCCAAACTTCTTGATCGCCGCGCGAGCTGGTGACGGTGTCGATGAAATGCTCGATCTCGCGCGTCAGCTCATGGTCGGCACCGAAGGTCTCGAATACCAGCTGGCCGCAGCGATCGATGGCGGCGGGGTCGATGGCACCACTCTTGGCACCATAGGCCACCGCGATCATGGAGAACCGCGCGCGGATCGTCGGGGTCTGTTCCACCGGTTCGGCGGAATCGTCGCTATATTCAGTCTGAACATTCATGGCGGTTCCCCTGTTGAAATGGTTGGGCGCGGCGGCGTGGTGGGATGCTTGTCGCCGCGCCCTGGTCATCGGTCCGGAGGAGGGAAATGACCGATGAAACTTGCGCCCTGCCGCCGAAGCGGCTCTCGGCCGGAGCCAGCCGCAGGTTCCACGATCCCGGATGCTGAATTCCGCCCGAGGCGGCCGAGATCGTGGCGGGTTCCGTGAAGACGGGTCCTGCTACCCCTCTCCTTCCCCCGCCCCGGGCAACCTGAAAGCCCGTATTCCATCACCGCGCCTGCATGATCTCGGCATAGCGCGGCAGCGTCTCGACCGCATGGGCGACGATGTCGCCGTAGGGGCGGCAGATGCCGTCGAACCAGTTGCAGGCGGCCTGATAGGTCACACCGAAATGGACCGCGCATTCCTCGCGCGAACCGAAACTGGCGATCATGAGCAGCGACCAACGGCGCGCGAACTGGTCGCGATCGAGCCGGAAGCTTGCATGGGCGCGTCGCGCGGCCGCAGCGGACCGGCCGCGACCATCAAAGGCGTTGGGGTGGGACATTTGAGGCCGCGGTGAGGCAGCCTGACCAAAGTCAGGAGTCTTGAGAGGTTGGGGCATGAGAATGCTCGATGTTGGAGGCCGGTTTGGCCGATGGGGTTCGATATGACCCAAACTGAACCGGTCGCATCATGCGGCCTCACCCGGAGTCGGTGGGTTATCCCGCATGAAAGCGACCAGCCTCTCAGCGACATCCATCGTGCAACTTCCGCCCGATTTCATACGCCGATACAGCCTACTGTTCCCGACAGCGCGCAAAGTCACCGTCGCAGGCGCGATGCCTACCAGACCGCCGTACTGCTCGATGGCTTCTATGAGGTCCTGTTTGGTCATAGGGGTGAATGTGGACTTTTGTCCTCACCCTGTCAATGGACTTTTGTCCTGTAGCTTAGTTGTCCTCATGCCGCTTAAAAAAGCCATCATGACCAGACGTTTCTACGACGCACTCAAGGAAGCACTTGACGCAACAAGCTGGTCGATCGCCCAGCTGTGCGACGCTGCTGGCGTTTCCAAGACTCAGATCACCAAGTTCATGCAACGTGGCGCGAAGGGACTGCAAACCTCGACCAACGTTGATGATGCGGCAAAGATCGCCCGCGCGCTCGGCCTCACTCTCGACGAGATGCTGGGCGACGAGACCGCAAAGCTTCGATCTGAAGCCGCGACTCTGTGGCGGTCACTGAGCGAAGAAGAGCGGGAGATTTTGCTAGCTGCTGCACGAGGGCGGCGCGAGACTTCGGGCAAGGAGCTTCGATAATCCCACGAAGCGCAGCGATGAAATCCTGCAGATTCTCCTCCGAATTATTTGATTTCACTGCATGGTCCTCCTCGCATCAGCTTCCCTTCCACGCTTTGCAATTCCTCCTGTGCGTGTATAGGCCCAAGACTTGGGGAAGCTTGTGCATGGTGGACAACATTGGGTTGCCGCACCCCAGATTTTGGCGTGAATCGCCTTCGTGCGAATGCGAACAATTGCCTGAAAGGACAGCCTCGTCCTGGAGGGAGGGGATCTGGCGGCAGCAAATGATCGCATCGCGTAGGGCCCTCACCCTTTCAAGGCTCCAATCCATCCGCCACTCGCTGATTCTTGCCCTCCTGACGACAAATCGAATCGGTGCGCGACCGTCTCTTTAAGGACAATTGTCCATTTTATGGTTGACGTGGACAATTGTCCTACTCATATTCGACCCATCCGCAACCCACAGGATGGAGCGCCCGATGAAGATCCCCACTCTGCCTCAGACCCCGGCTGCGGTCGCCGATGCGCGCCGGGTGATCAGCGATCCCGAACTGGCTGCTACGCTGCCCGAAACCATGCGCCGCCTGGCGTTCATGATTGTCGCCACCCAGCATGGGGTTCGGGTCAGTCAGCGCCACCGCGCGGCCAATGATCTCGGGGCCGGACGATGAGTGGGCCGGACATGCAAGATCGCGCCCATCCCTTTGCTACGGGACGTGCGGCTGCGCGCTTTCACATCTCGGCAGATCACCTGTCGCCCGAAGAGGCGATGGACCCAACATTGTTACCCGGCCGCCGCGTGCGGTCGCTGATCTTCTTTTGCATCGCGTTCAGCTGGCTGTTCGGGGTTCTGGCCTGCACCTTCCTGCTGGCCGCATCGGTCTATGTCTTCTTCCAGCTGATGCCATGACCCAGTCGCCCGCCGGACATTCGCCTGTCCTGCCGGGCATAACTGCCCCCGGCCACTGCTCGCGCCGGGGGCACTTTTCAAAGCAACTGAAGGTGAGGGGACAGCCGGCGCGGAGGCGTGCGACCTCCCTGAAGGTGCCCCTAGGCGCGGTTAAAGTTCTCGCCGTAGAGAGACCGGCCTGCGCGGTCGTGGGCTCGCTTCCGCATACGCTCGACTATAGGCGGTTCAGACCCGAACAGCACAGTCATGCACGCTTCGATTTCGATCGCGTCCCTTCCTTTTCGGCAATCGGCGAGCAGCTCATAGAAGCGCTGCCTGAGGAATGCATGATCTCGTGCGGTTCTGCCGTAATCCCAGACCAGCTGGACCGTGCCGATCAGCGCAATTGTGAGACCCATGGCCTGTGCGACTCCGGGGTATTGCGCCCCTATCGCGACCGCCGCACCAGACCCCAGCATCAGATTTGCTGCGGTAAGTGCCCTATGGACCCGCATCAAATACGTTTCGCAAAGATCATGGTAGAGCGCCGCGAACAGCAGCTGAAACTGAAGGTCTACTTTTGCGGCGGGACGATTATCGGAGGGGAGTCCTTTGTCCCGCCCCCCGGCCTCGGTGCTTGTGGTTGGATCGGTGGTGAATTCGCCCATCTGCTGTCTCCCATGCAAATCGTCTCCTTTTGCCGCTTTCAGAAGGGGAGGATGGTGCCGGAGGCCGCTCTGAACGGCCTCCGGCACGCTGATCACGGTATCATTGGTCGATCTCCCGCAACAACGGTTATCCGGGCATCCGGCCTTGGCCGCGAGCTTGCCCGCAAACCAGATGAAGCATTCGCAGCAGCTGAAAAGCTGATGCCCGACGCACGCCGGCTAGAACTGTTCAGCCGCCAGCGCCGCCCCGACTGGTCGAACTGGGGCAACGAAACCCAAAAGTTTGGAGCGCAACCATGAACACGGCGCATCGCCTTGAGTTCTTTATCGACGACGACGGCTATCCTTGGGCGTGCTTCGCTTGGGGTGACGTGCCACCCGAGACCATCACGCGCGAGCGGATCGCCGAGGCCGCGTCCTATTACCACTACCTCGACGAAGAGGCGCTGGCGCTGGAGGAGTTTCAGGTCCAGTCGATGTGGATTCGCGCGGCGCAGGACGATTCCGGCCCTACCTATGAGGGTGCTTGGGCCCTCTGTCGGGCCGATGAGAATGGCGCCCAGCGGATCACGGGGGTGCGGTTCCAATGACCCCCATCCAGAAGCAAGTGTCGGAGCTGGCCAAGAAGAACCTGAGCGTTCGCGAGATCTGCCGCGCAACCGGCTTGTCCGAACACTCGGTTCGCTATGTGGGCTACCGCCTGCGCCTGAACTTCCGATCCTCGATCAGGCAGAAGTCTCCTGTGCGGGTAACGCAACCGATCACCGACCGGCGCACCGTAATTGTGCGGACCATTCCCACTGGCTCGGCATCGGTAAATGAAAGCCGCGTCAGCCTGTCCAAGATGCCCTGGGATGATTCCGAGGGATTGATTGCACCCCGGCCTGAGAGCGACCCGCGCTTTTCATTGGTGCGTTCAGCGCCCGCGCCCAAGTCGCGCGCTGAGCTGGTGATCGAGGCGCTGCGCGCTGAACTGACGCAGATCCGCCATGGCTGATCGTCCCCTTCGCGTCCTGATCGCTTGTGAAACCTCTGGCGTCATGCGCCGGGCCTTCGCCGCCCGCGGCCATGACGTCTGGTCCTGCGACCTATTGGCGGCCGAGGACGGCACCAATCGCCATGTCCGCTGCGACGTGCGCGATCTGCTGCATGACGGCTGGGACTTGCTTGCAGTCATGCATCCGCCCTGCACTCGGCTATGCCGGTCCGGTCGCCGCTGGATGTCTGGACCGGGCAAGTGGACCCCACCGAAGCAACTCCCAAAGGGGCGCAGCTGGGAAAGCATGAAGGCCGAGTTTGAGGACGGGGTTGCGCTGTTCACCGCCTGTTGGCGGGCACCCATTGAGCGGGTGGCGATCGAGAACCCGGAGATGAATGACTTGGCGCGCGATCGCATGCCCGCGGATCTGCCCGCCCCCCAGATGGTTCAACCGTTCTGGTTCGGTGAACGGGCCTATAAGGCCACAGGCTTCTATCTGCGCGGCCTGCCCCAGCTGGTGCCGACGGGCATGCTGCCAGAGCCGGAACGTGGCAGCGACGAATGGAAGGCATGGAATGCCATCCACCGGGCCAGCCCCGGCCCTGACCGCTGGAAGATCCGCAGCCGCACTTTCGACGGGATCGCGGACGCTGGCGCCGACCAATGGGGCGGTCACGCCATGGAAGAGATCAGGAGGGCAGCGTGACGCCGAGTACCAGCAGCGATCCGACCTTTGAATCGGTGAGCCTTTACGCGAGCGAACGCTGGGTCGCGTTAAGTTTGGGGCGCTCGATTGAATGGCTGCGGAAGCATAGGGCCGAACTGGATGTGGCCGGCTTCCCGCCTGCCGATCCGATCACGGGAATGAGAATCAAAGCCGACGTCGTTGCTTGGGTTGAGCAAAGACGGCGCGTGCCGGATGCTGCAACTGGGTCGATCGATCGGTCAACCCGTAACCGCACTCAATCTGGAGCGAGAATCCATGCATTTTAGTCCCGCCTTATGGGACGGCAGTGACCCGCTGTATGCCCCATGCACACGTCAGGCAAAGGGCTTGGTCTACTGGCAACCCCCCAAGAAATACCGCACGGCTGGTTACAAGGTCGGCAACATGCGGCTGCCAGGTCGTGTCGGCGATGGCAATGACGCCGAGCGCGCCCAGCTCGCGCGCACCTACACGATCGAAATGATCCGGTGGTCGCAGGCAGGCAACGTGTCGCCGATTTTACCTGGCACTTGGGGCTGGCTCATGGCCCGTTACCGCTCGGATGATGTCTCGCCTTACCGGGACCTGAAGGCCAATACTCGGGATGACTATCTCTTCACCCTCAAGAGATGGGAGGAAACCATCAGCGATGTTGAGATCTTAGAAACCAACCTCGTCGAACTGAAAACTTGGCAAAGGTCGATGCAGAAGAACGGCCGATCCGTCGCATACATCAAGCGCATGTTCACCATACTTCGAATCGTGGCCGGGTATGGGGTGGCGCTGAAGGCGGCCGGGGCGAAGGACGTCAAAGACATCCTCGGCGAACTCAGGCTGAAGAGTCCCAAGGCGCGGAAGGTATCGCCCACAACGGACCAGATTGCTGCCATCATCCTCAAGGCCGACGAAGCAGACGACAAAGCCTTCGCGCTCGGATTGCTCATGCAGTGGTGGCTTACCCTGCGAGCCGTAGACGTTCGGGGACAGTTCCTGCGCATGACTGCCGATGAGGCCGCGAAGGCGAAGGAAGAAGGCGGAATTGTCAGAGGATGGTTCAGATGGGCCGATGGCTTGACCTGGTCCATGGTGGATCGAGAAGTGAAGATCCTTACCAAGACCCCCTCAAAGACGGAGGACTCGGCCCCAGACACGCTTGTCTTCGACCTTTGTCAGGTTCCCGAAATCCGCGCCCGGCTACTCGCCACACCCGTGGAAAAGCGCGTTGGGCCGATCATCGTTGATCGAAACGGGATCCCGTTCGATCGGTTTGCATGGAGCGACAAGTTCCGAGTATATCGCGCGGCAGCGGAGGTCCCGTCCGATGTTTGGATGATGGATACTCGCGCAGGTGCGATCAACGACGCCAAGCGCGCAGGTGCGACACCGATCCTGCTGCAACACGCGGCAAATCACGCCTCTCTTGAGACCACGAACCGCTACATCCGAGAGCAGAACGACAGCATCGCTCAGGTCATCGACCTGCGTAGAAAAGGCTGACGCAACAACTGTGATGCAACTTGACGCAACCGGTTGCCGAACACTCGTCTAACTCATTGAAAAGATGGTACCGCCTTCCCGGTTCGAACGGGAGACCCCCAGATCCACAATCTGGTGCTCTAACCAACTGAGCTAAGGCGGCACTGGCGCGGTATCTAACGCCAGATCATGGGGGATGCAACCCTATCTTGTCGGATTTCGACACCCAATGTAATCAATGTTCGAAATGGGAATGACAAACCGGAAGGGCCGGACATGAGCATCAACAGCGAAAGCGAAATTGCGGCGAATCTGCAGATCGGACCTACCGACCGCGGCATGGTGCGCATCTATGTCGAGGGTGAGGGCGTCGACCTGCCCCTGGACTTCGATCCCGAAGAAGCCGAGGAAATTGCCGAGGAACTTCTCGCCGCGGCCGAGGCCGCGCGAGAGATGCGGACGGATTCGGGCAAAGGTGGAAAGTCCCCTAAGAAACCGCGCCGCTGACCCCCATCGGATCGGTCACGGCCATCAGGCGCCCGGTTGAAACGCGGGCAATCTCTCGCAGCAGGCGGGTGCGCCTAGCGCCCGCCAACCGGGTTTCGGGGCCCATGCGGATCAGTTCTGCACCCCAACTGTCCGCCATGATCAGACCGCAACCCTCGGGCAGCAGGTCCTGTGGGAAATCCGCGTCGATTGCCCAGAAGAACCGGTCGCAGAACTCCAGATAACCTTGCCACTTGCGGTCGGCGATGAAATCGGCCCGGCAGCTTTTGCACTCGACGACCCAGATTTCCCCCTTGGGCGAGATCGAGATGACATCGACGCGCAAGCCCCCCACTGGCACGAATTCCGGCAGCGCGGCATGGCCAAGCGCGCTCAGCATGCGCGTGACACCGCGGGCAAGACGCTGGCCGGGCATGGCTGGCAGCAGCGTCGGATCATCTGCAGGTGAAATCTCGGTCATGCGCGTGACCATGAACCAAAAGAGAACATCTGGCAAGCTTCGGCGGTATCTCTGCCTGCCCTTGCAGCGGCACACGGGCAGGACTATCTATCGTGACTGGCGGGCTTCTGCTCTTCTCGTGTGCGGCCTTTTTTTCCACTGGCCTATAATTTCACCGAGGGGGCTGGCTCTGGCGGGGCCCTGGTCCCGTTACCCGGCTCCCACCTGGACATCCAGGCTTTCGGGGAAACCTGTGCTGCCACGGTCGCTGCGGTTCCCGCCACCCTTCCCTTTTCGTCCGATCCGAACGGAAAAGGGACGGCCCTTGCGGGCCGCCCCCTGTTTCGACGAGAGAGAGGTTGGGATTTCCTAGAAGCCGTAGACCAGCGACACACCCAGAGTGTTGTCCGTGCGGATCGCCCGGTCCGAAACGTACTCGGTCTTGTACGAGATGCGCGTCGCGAACGAGTCCGTCATCTTGAAGTTCAGGCCAAGCTCGTTGGTCGCGGTATCGTTGCTGTCGGACGTCAGATAGTCGGTGTCGTTGGTCAGGAAGAAGTTCTCGTTGACCCGATAGTAGAAGCGAGAGGACAGCAGGTAGCCGACGCCGGTTTCCGAGTCCGTCTCAAGCACTTCGGCGACCGGGTCGATCACGTTCACTGTCTTGGTATAGCGGATACCGACCGCGGCCTGGACGCGCCATGCCATCGTATCAGTCATGATGATGCGATAGCCGGGACCGATACCGAAATAGGCGTCACGTTCCAGCCGGCCATCGAGATCGGCAAAGGTATCGCCATCGTCAAGGCTGATCGGATCGTCGGCCAGCGCGTCGGTCGAAAGCCGACCCAGCGCAAAGCCATAGAAACGATCATTGATATCGTAAAGACCCTCATAAATCACATAGGTCTTTTCGGTATCGGTATCGCCGTTATTATCTTCGCCATATTCCAGCAAAATACCGATCGATTGCGAGAAAGGCGCCTGGTTATAGGAAAGGCGACCGGATAGGGTGAAATCCTGGTTCTCACTATTTCCGGTGCGACCGATATAGCTGAGCGCGACCGAGCCAAAAAGGCCCTGTACGCGATCAGGATTGCCGAAACGCGACGGATCCGAGGAACGGTCGAAATCGTCCTGAACCGCGTCTTCGACATCCTTCATTTGCTCGTTGACGTTGGAGATCCCGGTCGCATTCGCGCCGGCCGCGATTTCCTGCTGGGCAAGGGCGGGCGACGCAAGTGCGGCGGCCATTGCGGTTGCACCGGCGAGGCAGGCAAGAGCTTTCATGTTCTCAGTCCTTTTCTGAACCGTTTCCGTGTCCGCGATGCCGGTCAGGGCAATCGCAAGCATCTCTGCTGAACGAGAATTAGACGCCCTATTCCAACCCATAAAGACATGGCCGAAATTCACGACGCCTCGCATAAACGTGAAGTCTCTGCGCCAATTTCGCGTCGGCGGGAAATGGACCATTCAAATTCGTGATGAAACCAAATCGGCATTGGGAAATGCAGGTTCGTTTTTCGTTCTATTTCAGTTCTCAAAAGGAATATGGCCTCGCGGAAGAACGTGATCCGCCTTCGGCAACCTGCGCGCGATTTTTTGATTGCCTAAAATCAAGGCAAACAAAAACGCCCAATCACATAGCGGGCGTTGTTGCAAGATATCCACAGGTTTGGCCGGAAAAACCGTCAGGAAAGTACCTGTCGTGATGACGCAGACTGCCATCTGGCCGTGTGGGACGTGGCATTGATGCCCACGCGCCACAGAGGTGTGTCAGATTCTCCGCTATGGCTGAGCCGCTGGGATCGGCGCCGTCCCCGGCGCCTGATCCAGTCTCAGAAGGCTTCGGGGCGGGCCTCGCGCGCCATGTGGTCCAGAACCGCATTCACGAATTTCGCCTCGCGCCCGTCGGGGAAGAAGGCTTGCGCGATGCGGACATATTCGGTGATGACCACTTTAGGCGGGGTGCCCGACTGCACCAGTTCGGCGCCCGAGGCGCGGAACAATGCGCGCAGGACCGGATCGATGCGATCGATGGGCCATTTCGCGACCAATGCACGATCGGTCATCTGGTCGATCCGCGACTGCCAATTGACGGCGTCGTCCAGGATGCGGCGGAACAGGTTCTCATCCGCTTCGGCCGAGACGACATCGTCATCTTCGTCCATCCGGCCGATGCGCCACTGGCCGAATTCCGCGATCACGCGGTCGACGGATTGGCCCGAGGCCTCCATCTGGAACAGCGCCTGAACCGCATAGACACGCGCGGCCGAGGTCTTAGCCTGACGCGCGGCGCGCTCTTCCGGGCTGCGCCGGTTTCCACCTTGTCCGCTCATGCGCCCCGAGGTCCTTCCAGTTCGCCCGCAAGGCGGATGATGTCACGCTGCTTGTCCGCCGCAGCCGTGCCGGCGGGGCTGCGCGCTTCCCAATTGCGCTTCAGCGCGATCAGGTGCAGCGCGGCGGCGGCAGCGCCACCACCCTTGTTCTGCCCTTCGGGATCTGCGCGGACGGCGGCTTGGTCGTAATTCTCGACAGTCAGGATGCCGTTGCCGATGCAATGACCGTCAAGCCCAAGCAGCGTGATGCCGCGCGAGCTGTCATTGCAGACGGTGTCGTAATGCGTGGTCTCGCCCCGGATGACGCAACCCAAGGCGACATAACCGTCGTAAAGCCCACGCGAGGCGGCCAGGCCGATAGCAGTCGGAACTTCCAGCGCGCCGGGCACCTCGACCAGGTCGACGGTGGCGCCGGCCTCGGCCGCGATGGCCTTTGCTCCTGCGATCAGACCGTCAGCGATCTGACGGTAATAGGGCGCGACCACGATCAGCAGCCGGACGCTGCCCTCGATCCTGGGCAGCGGCAGCTGGTAGTGTTCGATGCTGGCGGCCATGGCTTACTCTTTTGGAATCGGACGCGTGGAATGGATCGAAAGACCGTAGGCGTCAAGCCCGACAACCTTGACCGGGGCCGAATTGGTCAAAAGAACCAGTTCGGACAGGCCCAGCGAGGACAGGATCTGCGCGCCAAGCCCGTATTGCCTCAGCACATGGGGCGAAACCTCGCCCTGTACAGGCAACTTGCGTTCAAGATCGCGGAACAGGACGACCACGCCCCTGCCCTCTTGCCCGATCAGGCGCATTGCGCTGGAAAGCTCGCCCGCATCCTCGCGCCCGACCCCCAGCACGTCGTGCAGCGCGTCCAGCGCGTGCATTCGCACCAGCACGGGTTCCGAAGTGGTCAGGTCGCCCTTGGTCAGCACGACATGTTCGGCTCCCGAGGTCTCGTCGGCAAAGATGCGCATCATCCAGTCGCCGCCGTGGATCGAGTGCACCGGGCGCTGTGCCCGTTCGGCGATCAGGTTGTCGTGGCGACGGCGATAGGCGATCAGGTCGCTGATGGTGCCAATCTTCAGCCCGTGATGTTGGGCAAAGGCCACCAGGTCCGGCAGGCGGGCCATGGTGCCGTCTTCGTTCATGATTTCGCAGATCACGCCCGCAGGATTCAGCCCGGCCAGGCGGGCCACGTCGACCGCAGCCTCGGTATGGCCGGCGCGGACCAGAACGCCTCCGTCGCGTGCGCGCAGCGGGAAAATGTGGCCAGGGGTCGCGATGTCGGGCGCGCCCTTGGTCGGATCGATGGCCACGGCGATCGTATGCGCCCGGTCATGGGCCGAGATGCCGGTGGTCACACCTTCGCGCGCCTCGATCGACATGGTGAAGGCGGTCTCGTGCCGGCTGGAGTTCTTGGGGCTCATCAGCGGCAGGCCCAGGGCGTCGATCCGCGCGCCGGGCATCGACAGGCAGATCAGCCCGCGGCCATGCGTCGCCATGAAGTTGATCGCCTCGGGCGTCGCCATCTGGGCGGGAATGACCAGATCGCCTTCATTCTCGCGGTCTTCGTGGTCGACCAGAATGAACATGCGGCCGTTGCGGGCCTCGTTGATGATCTCCTCGGTCCGGGAGATTGCATCGGACCAGTCGCGCTCAACGGGTCCGGGTTTCTCATACTGCATCCGCAACTCCTGCAAAGAAGGCCTGGCCGGTTACGAATCCCGCAAGCCCGCCCGCCGTCATCATCTCTCGCTCATGCGCGGTTTCACCGATCATCAGCACAGCATCGCCCGGCAGGCCCTGCGACCTGAGCCAGGCTTTCATTTCGTCCCGCATCTCTGACCAACTACTGCCAAAGGGGGCAAGCGGGCGACCCGACACCGCCCCGATCTGGCGCGCCAGCACGTCGGGCGCAAGGCCTGGCGCGCATCCCAGGTGTGGTGACGCGGCGATGCGCGCAATGCGCGTGGCCTCAGTCGACGGGATCGGCTGCCCGCGGCGAAAGACGCCAAGCGCGTTTGACGAATAAAGGAAGGCGACAAGATCGCGGCCCGTGGTCGCGCGGACCCCGGCATAGGTCTTGTAGTCAAGACCAAGTTCCTTTGCGCGGCGAACCTGCAGGCGGACGATCTCGACCGGCAGGCGCGCGCCTAGAAGGTCACGCCGCGCGACGTTCCAACAATGGGCGCGATAGCTGCTGCCCGCGCCCGGTCCGCCGTTATGCCCGATCCCCGCCATCAGCCCGCCTCGGCCAGACGTGCGACGTAGCGGGCCAGCGTGTCGATTTCCAGGTTGACCGCGTCGCCCGTCCTGACCGTGCCCCATGTGGTGACGGCCTGGGTATGGGGAATGACATTGATCCCGAAGGTATTGCCCTCGACCTCGTTCACGGTCAGCGAGGTGCCGTTCAGCGCGACCGAGCCCTTGGGCGCAATGAAGCGCGCCAGCGCGTCGGGCGCGCGAAAGGTGATGCGGGTGCTGTCGCCTTCGTCATGCATCCCTTCGATCAGGGCCACTCCGTCGACATGCCCCGAAACGATGTGACCGCCCAGTTCGTCACCCACGCGCAGTGCGCGTTCGAGGTTCAGTCGCTTGCCGCTGGCCCAGCCATTCGCGCCGATATTGGTCTTCGAGATGGTCTCCGCGGAAATGTCGACGTCGAACCAGTCTGCACCCTTGTCCACGACCGTCAGGCAGACCCCGTCGCAGGCGATCGAGGCGCCCAGGTCCACGCCGGTCATGTCATAGCTGCAGGCAATCCGCGCGCGCATGTCCCCGCGCATCTCGACATTGCTGACGGTTCCGATGTCGGTAATGATCCCGGTGAACATATCTGCCCCCATTCGCGGTACTCCGCCGAGACCTAGAGCCTTGCCGCGCAATCTTCAAGCGAAGCTATGCTCATGTGTCCGGCAAGTGCCTGAAAGACAGTGACAGCCCTGCAATATTCGTGCATTCACTTCGAAAAGGCCGGTATTCTACGGGCCCAGTTCACCAACTGCGACGCCGAATGATTTATACTGCGACTCATTTGCCCCGAGCCGGGAAGATGATGTGACCTTGTTGACCCGAGCCCCTGAACCCGCGCTGCCGGCCGCACTTGCCGTCCGGCCGCCGGGACATCGCGTCTTCCTGATGCTGCAGGGGCCACATGGCCCGTTCTTCGATCGGCTTGCGCGCCAGTTGCGTCAGGCCGGAGCCACCGTTTGGCGCGCGGGCTTCAATGCAGGGGACGAGTTCTTCTGGACCGACGGCGAACATTTCATCCGTCACACCGGCACGCCAGAGCAGTGGCCTGCACATCTGGAGCGTATCATCCACGAAAAGCGGGTGACGGATATCGTCCTTTATGGCGATGTGCGCCCGATCCACGCCGCCGCGCGCGAAGCAAGCCAGCGCTTCGGCCTGGTCCTGCATGTGTTCGAGGAAGGCTATCTTCGCCCCTTCTGGATCACCTATGAACGCGGCGGATCGAATGGCCACTCGCCACTGATGAGCATTCCGGTGCGCGAGATGCGCAATGCGCTGCGCGGCCGAGTCGGTGAACTCAGCCGTCCGCCCGCGCGCTGGGGCGATATGCGCCAGCACAAGTTCTATGGCGCGCTCTATCACTTCTTCGTCCTGATCGCGAATGCCAGGTACAAGGGATACCGGACGCATCGCCAGATCGGTGTGTTCAAGGAATTCCGCCTGAACCTGCGCCGTCTGCTGCTGACGCCGGTCGACATGTTCGCGCAATGGCGCGAGGCCGCGGCGATCCGGCAGGGTGGCTTTCCCTATGTCCTTGTGCCGATGCAGCTTGAGCACGATTCAAACTTCGTGGCGCATTCCCATTACGCCACCATGGCGGAATTCACCAATGAAGTGCTTGAGGAATTCTCGCGTTCGGCCCCGCGCCACCATCATGTCGTGTTCAAGGCCCATCCGCTTGAGGATGGGCGCGGCGGCATCCGGCGCGCGATCCTCGACAAGGCGCAGGAACTGAAGATCGCCACCCGCGTGCATTACGTCCGTGGCGGCAAGCTGGCCCAACTGTTGAACCAGGCGCGGGCGGTGGTGACGGTGAATTCGACCTCGGCGCAACAGGCGTTGTGGCGCGGGCTTCCGGTCAAGGCGATGGGACGCGCCGTTTATGACAAGCCCGGCATCGTTTCCGACCAGAGCCTGTCCGAATTCCTGCACGATCCCGCGCCGCCGAATGCAATGGCCTATCGCCGCTATCGCGACTTCCTGCTGGAAAGCAGCCAGGTTCCCGGGGGCTATTACGCCGAGCGTTCACGTGCCCATGCCCTGCGCATCGTGGTCGACATGATGCTGGCCTTCGAAGACCCCTATGAGGCCCTGATTGCCGGGCGCGGCAAGTATCGGCAACAGATGGAACATAATCCGGAATGAACTGCCGCGAAATTGTGGAAATGTTCATAACAGTGTTCTAGTTTACAGCAAAATCAACAGGGCGAAGCCCGTGATCGGACGAGAGAGACAGGAGTAACAGTTTGACCGCATTGAGTTCTTCGTGCTTGCGCGCTGAAAAGGCGCAGCCGGCACGCCGGCGGTGGACCAGCCGTCTGGGTCAATTTGCCATTCTGGGTGCCGTTATCCTGGTGACCGCATGCGGCCTTCCGCGCTCGGGTCCGACGCGTGGTCAGATCTATAGCGGCTCGGTTGAAAAGGGCGGCAGCACCCATGTGGTCAATGTCGATGACCGCGTGAACCGCGCTGCGAACTATTCGCCCGCCTATGGTTTCGGATCGGATTTCCAGTCGGCGGGTCAGGTCGGTGCCGATGAGGTTCGTCCCGGCGACGTTCTGGGTCTGTCGATCTGGGAAAACGTCGATGACGGTCTGCTGACCTCGATGGGCGCCAGCTCGACCCAGTTGCAGCAGCTTCAGGTGGACAGCCAAGGCTATATCTTCGTGCCCTATGCGGGCAAGATCATGGCCGCGGGCAACAGCCCGGACGAGCTGCGCCGCCTCATCACCGAGAAGCTGTCGACCCAGACACCCGACCCGCAGGTCATGGTGACGCGGGTCGCGGGCGATGGCGCGACCGTTTCGGTCCTGGGCAAGGTCCACGCGCAGGGTGTCTACCCGATCGAGCGTCCGACCCGCAAACTGTCCTCGATGCTGTCCCGCGCGGGCGGGGTGTCGATCGAGCCCGAGATCGCGGTGATCACCGTGAAGCGGGGCGGAAACAGCGGCAAGGTCTGGCTGCGCGACCTGTATTCCAACTCGCGCAATGACATTGCCCTGCGCCCCGGCGACATCATCCTTGTCGAAGAGGATCAGCGCAGCTTCACCGCATTGGGTGCGCTTGGCGGCCAGACCAAGGTTCCGCTGGGCAACGAGCAGGTCAACGCGATCGAAGCCGTGGCCATGGTCGGCGGCCTTCAGACCTCGCTTGCCGATCCCAAGGGCGTCTTCGTCATGCGTGAAGAGCCGCAATCGGTGGCGCGCGCCGTTCTGGGCCGCAACGACATCTACGGCACCCAGCGCATGGCCTATGTCCTGGACCTGACCAAGCCCGACGGCATGTTCCTTGCCCGCGACTTCGTCATCCGCGACAGCGATACGGTCTATGTGACCGAAGCGCCGATGGTTCAGTGGACCAAAACGCTCAACGTCATCCTTGCCCCGGTCAACCAGATCCGCACGACCGAACAAGGGTTCTGAGTTCATGCCCGAAACGAACAAGGCCGCCGGAGAATTCCGGCGGCTTTTCGTTTACAGCGGCGGGTTCTTCACCCACCCTCGTATCCGCCGGATCCTGACGCTGGCCGGATGGACGCCGACGCTGGGCCTGCCCGGCGCAGGGGACACCGTGGGGGTATGGGGCGCCAGCCCCACCGCCTGGCGGGGTGAGGCGATGGCACGACGCCGCGGCGCCCCCCTTCTGCGGGTCGAAGACGCGTTCCTGCGATCGGTCCTGCCCGGACGCGCAAATGGCGCCGTCGCGCGGCGTGGCCCGATCGGATTGATCCTTGATCCGCTTGGCCTGCATTTCCGCCCGGACCAACCCTCGCTGATCGAAAGCCTGATCCTTGACCCTGCGACCTCGCAACATGACGAAAAGGCCGCGCAGGTGATTTCACGGCTGATTGCAGCCGACATCTCGAAGTACAACGCGCATCTGCGCGACGTCGCGCTGCCCGGTCCCGGCTATGTGCTGGTGATCGACCAGACGCGCGGCGATGCCTCGTTGCTGGGGGTTGGGCGGGCAGAGTTCCTGCAGATGCTGACCGCGGCCCGTGACGAACATCCGGGCCAGCGCGTGGTGATCCGCAGCCATCCGGAAACCGCATCGGGGCTTAGACCTGGTCATTTCGACGCCGCCGACCTGAGGCCGGGGGACGAGATCTGCGACACGCCGATCTCTCCCTGGACATTGCTGGACGGGGCAACGGCGGTCTATGCCATGTCGTCGCAACTGGGATATGAGGCGCTGCTGGCCGGGCATCGTCCCCGGATTTTCGGCCAACCCTTCTATGCCGGATGGGGGCTGACCGCGGATGAGCACGGCTTTCCACGCCGCGGCCCCGCGTCGCGAGAGCGGCTGTTTGCCGCCAGCCACCTGGTTGCCCCTCTCTGGTATGACCCGTGCACCGACCGGCTGACCGATTTCGAAGGTGCCCTGCGCCAGATCGAGGCCGAGGCCCGCGCCTGGCGTCAGGATCACGCGGGTCACCTGGCCTATGGCATGAGGCTGTGGAAGCGTCCCTTCATCAGCCGCTTCTTCGGCAGCGGCAAGGGCGTCCGATATACCTCGCAGCCCAAGTCCGACGTCACGCTTGCCTGGGCCGGGCGGGCCGATGCTGTCCCGCAGGCCATCCGGGTCGAGGATGGCTTCATCCGGTCGCGCGGGCTGGGCGCGGCGCTGGTGCCGCCGCTATCCTTGGTCGCCGACGATCTTGGCATCTATTACGACCCGACGCGTGAAAGCCGGTTCGAGCGGATCATGGCCCGACCCTTGCCACCCGGGGGTGAGGATCGGGCGATGGATCTGGCGCGCAGTCTGGTCGCGGCGGGGGTGACGAAATACAACCTGTCCGGGCAGCTTCCGCCCTTGCCCCAGGGGCACCGCATCCTTGTGCCGGGCCAGGTCGAGGATGACGCCTCGATCCGGCTTGGAGCGGGGAGCGAGCGGCGCAACCTTGATCTGCTTGCTCGTGTCCGGGCCGAGAACCCGGATGCGGTTGTGATCTACAAACCCCATCCCGATGTCGAGGCAGGCCTGCGTCCCGGCCTGATCGCCGAGGATGATCTTGCGCGGCTGGCCGATGTCGTGGCGCGCGACAGCAGTGCGGCGGATCTGATGGCTGTGGTGGACGAAGTCTGGACCATCACCTCGACCCTGGGGTTCGAGGCGCTGATGCGGGGCCTGCCGGTCACGACACTGGGCGCGCCCTTCTATGCGGGTTGGGGGCTGACGCGCGATCTCGGTCCGGTCCCGGACCGTCGCCGGACCGGGGCGGATCTTGCACAGCTGGTCCACGCGGCGCTGATCGCCTATCCCCGCTATCACGACCCGGTCAGCAACTTGCCCTGCCCGCCCGAAATCGCGATGCAGCGACTGGCCGATCCTACGCAAGTGTCCGGCGCGGGTCCGGGATTGCGGTTGGTGGCCAAGGCGCAGGGGCTTCTTGCCAGTCAGGCGTGGATCTGGCGGCGTTAGTCGCGCAGCCAGCGATGCATGACGTCGGGACCAATCCGCCGGGTCTCGACAAGGCGAAACCGCGCGGCATCTGCCAGCCGCGCCAGTTCCAAGGAACCGAAGGCTGGCCGCGCATCACCGCCCAGAACGACGCCCGCCGTATAGCCGACAAGCTGATCGACCAGGCCGGCGCGCAGAAGACTGGCGGCAAGAATGCCGCCGCCTTCACAAAAGACGCGGGTTATCCCGCGAGAACCAAGCTGCGCCATGATGACGCCCGGCTCGCCCGTGATCTGCCACAGTGGGCCGTGATCCGGGTCCTCGGGTGGCAGCTCGGGCAGTTCCCCGGCAGAGACGACGATCCGCACCGGCTGGCGCAGGCAACCCATGCCCCGAACGTTCAGGGCTGGGCGGTCGGCGCGGGCGGTGCCGCCGCCCACCATCACGGCGTCATGGCTCATTCTCAGGGCATGGACATGGCGGCGCGCGGCCTCGCCCGTGATCCATTGGCTGTCGCCCGAGGCGGTGGCGATCCGGCCGTCGAAGCTGCTGGCAAGCTTCAGGGTCAGCATCGGGCGCCCGGCGGTCATGCGCGTCAGGAAGCCGCGCTGCAGCTCGCGCGCCTCATGCGCGCGAACGCCCTCGACCACCTCGATCCCGGCTTCACGCAGCAAGTCTATGCCCCGACCCGAGACGCGGGGATCGGGATCGGTGATCGCGGTCACGACGCGGCTTATCCCGGCGCGGACCAGCGCGGCCGCACAAGGTGGCGTGCGGCCGTGATGCGCGCAGGGCTCCAGCGTGACATAGGCGGTCGCCCCATATGCGGCCGCGCCCGCCTGGATCAGCGCATGAACCTCGGCATGAGGCCTGCCACCCGGCTGGGTCCAGCCACGACCGATCACGCGACCGTCTTTCACGATCACGCAACCGACTGCCGGGTTGGGCCAGGTATTGCCCAGACCGCGCCGGGCAAGGCCAAGCGCGTGATCCATGTGCCGAAGGTCGTTCACTCTTCCCCGAGGCCCGGCCGCAATTCCGAGACGAACTTGTCAAAGTCGTCAGCCGCCTGGAAGTTTTTGTAGACGCTGGCGAAACGGACATAGGAAACGGTGTCGATCCGCGCCAGCGTTTCCATCACGATCTCGCCGATGACCTTCGAGGGCACGTCGGTATCGCCCATGCTTTCCAGCCGCCGGACGATGCCGGAAATCATCTGGTCGATCCGCTCGGGGTCGATCGGGCGTTTCTGCATGGCGATGCGAATCGAACGCTCCAGCTTGGTGCGATCGAAATCCTCGCGCCGGCCGCTGGACTTCACGACCACCAGGTCGCGCAGCTGCACACGCTCATAGGTTGTGAACCGCCCGCCGCAGGCCGGGCAGAACCGGCGTCGGCGAATGGCGACATTGTCCTCTGCAGGACGTGAATCCTTTACCTGGGTGTCCACATTTCCGCAGAACGGACAGCGCATCCCTTGTCCCCCGAGTGACCTGAACCTCAGCGAGTATAGGCAAGCCCAAATGTCTTGGGTAGCCCGCAGTTCGCACCACAAGATAAGCCATATCCGATCCTTGCGGCAAGATGGGCCCGGGTGGCACGATACGCGAAAGCGCATGATTTTAGGCGACCTGCCATCTCGACAGGGTGCTTCGCCCCGTGCAACATTCCCGCGTCGGCAACCAGGAGGAGCCGACCAACGCGGAGGAAACTTATGAACAATAACAGCACGTTTGACCGGCGCGGCTTTCTGACTCGCGCTGCCGTCGGGGGCGCGACCGCAGCCGCCGGCGCGGCGCTTGCCGCCCCCGCCATCGCGCAGGAAATGCCCGAGGTGAAGTGGCGCCTGACATCCGCCTTTCCGAAATCGCTGGATACCATCTACGGCGGTGCCGAAGTTCTGTCGAAGTACTTGTCCGAGGCGACCGGCGGCAAGTTCCAGTTGCAGGTCTTCGCTGCGGGCGAGATCGTGCCCGGCCTGCAGGCGCAGGACGCGGTGACCGATGGCACGGTCGAGGCCTGCCACACCGTTGGCTATTACAGCTGGGGCAAGGATCCGACCTTCGCGCTTGGCTCGGCCGTTCCCTTCGCCATGTCGGCCCGCGCGCACAACGCCTGGCAGTACCACGGCGGCGGCATCGACCTGTATAACGAATTCCTGGCTGGCTATAACATCTTCGGCCTGCCGGGCGGAAATACCGGTGCCCAGATGGGCGGCTGGTTCCGCAACGAGATCAAGACGGTCGAGGACCTGAAGGGCCTGAAGATCCGGGTTGGCGGGTTCGCAGGCAAAGTGCTTGAACGGCTTGGCGCGGTGCCCCAGCAGATCGCAGGCGGCGACATCTATCCGGCGCTGGAAAAGGGCACGATCGACGCCTCGGAATGGGTCGGTCCCTATGACGACCAGAAACTGGGCTTCTTCAAGGTGGCGCCCTATTACTATTATCCGGGCTGGTGGGAAGGCGGTCCGACCGTCCACTTCTTCATGAACAAGGCGAAATACGAAGCGCTGCCCGACAATTACAAGTCGCTTCTGCACACAGCCTGCCAGGCCGCCGACGCCAACATGCTGCAGAAATACGATCACCTGAACCCGATCGCACTGAAGGAACTGGTCGCTTCCGGCGCGCAGCTTCGCCCCTTCAGTCAGGAGATCCTGGACGCCTGCTTCAAGGCCGCGAACGAGGTCTATACCGAGCTTGACGCCTCGAATCCGGGCTTCAAGAAGATCTGGGATTCGATCAAGGAATCGCGCGCAAACTGGTACCTGTATAACCAGACCGCCGAATACACCTATGACACCTTCATGATGATCCAGCAGCGCAACCAGATGCTGTAAGCCATCGTCAGGATTACACGACGCCGCCGGAATCGCTTCCGGCGGCGTTTCGCGTTCCCCAGCGAGAAAAGGCGGCCCTTGGGCCGCCTTTCCTGTTCAGTTTCCAGCCGGCGGCGTCGCCGGGGCCGTCAGGCCGGGCGGCGGTCCGGCCAGCGGGTCCAACCCGCCCGCGGCGGGTGCTGGTGGTGCCGCCGGTGCCGTTGCATCCGGCGTAACGGGGGTCGCAGGGGCCGGTGCGGGCGCAGGTGCGCCGAAGTCCGGCACGCCGCCCAACCCGCCAAGGCCGCCAGTCCCGCCGGCGGGCGCGCCCGGCGCAGCAAAGGGGTCGCCCAGCCCGCCAAGGCCGCCCAGGCCACCACCGCTGGGGATCTCGATCTTGACGTTGCTGGTGTCGATCGGAGGCCCCTTGTAGTGCATCACCAACCCCGGGAAGGTCATCACGATGCCAACCATCAGAAGCTGGATGAAGACATAGGGAACCGCGCCCCAGTAGATCTGGGCGGTCGTCACCGGCTCCATCCGCTTGCCGGTGACCTTGTCGATATACGCCTCTTTCGGAGCGACCGAGCGCAGGAAGAACAGCGAGAAGCCAAAGGGCGGGTGCATGAAGCTGGTCTGCATGTTCACGCCCAGCAACACGCCGAACCAGATCAGGTCGATGCCCATCGCCTCGGCCGCGGGGGCCAGAAGCGGGACGATGATGAAGGCCAGCTCGAAGAAGTCGAGAAAGAAGGCCAGCACGAAGACCAGCAGCGACACCGCGATCAGGAAGCCGTATTCGCCCCCCGGCAGCGAGGTCAGCAGGTGCTCGACCCAGACATGGCCGTTCACCCCGTAGAAGGTCAGCGAAAAGACCCGCGCCCCGATCAGGATGAACATCACGAAGGCCGACAGCCGCGTGGTGGCCAAAAGCGCCTGGCGGACCACGTCATAGTTCAGCCGTCCCTTGATGGCCGCCAGCAGAAGCGCGCCCACGGCACCCATCGCCCCACCCTCGGTCGGGGTAGCGATGCCCAGGAAGATTGTCCCCAGCACCAGGAAGATCAGTGCCAGCGGCGGAATCAGCACGATGATGACCTGCTGCGCCAGCCGCGACATGACGTTGATCTTCAGCCCTTTGTCGAGCAGCGCGATGACATAGATCACGATGATCGCCAAGGCGGGGGCCAGAATATCTGCATCCTTGCCGTGGGTCGGGTGCATCCACTTAAATGCAAGATAGGCCAGGGCCACCGTCGCGGCCAGCGCGACGAACAGCGACGTGACGCCAGACCCCAGCGTCCGCGCTTCCTTCGGCAGGGCCGGGACGCTGTTCGGGCGGATGATCGACATCACGAAGATATAGATCATGTAAAGCCCGGTCAGCACCAGGCCGGGGAAAAGTGCGCCCTTGTAGATGTCGCCGACCGAACGGCCCAGCTGGTCGGCCAGCACGATCAGCACCAGCGAGGGCGGGATGATCTGCGCCAATGTCCCGGATGCCGCGATGGTTCCCGATGCGACGCGCCGGTCGTAACCATAGCGCAGCATGATCGGCAACGAGATCAGGCCCATCGCGATGACCGAGGCCGCGACCACACCAGTCGTCGCCGCCAGAAGCGCACCGACGATGATGACGGCATAGGCAAGCCCGCCACGGATCGGGCCGAAAAGCTGGCCGACGGTGTCCAGCAGATCCTCGGCCATGCCCGATTTTTCAAGCACGATGCCCATGAAGGTGAAGAAGGGCACGGCAAGTAACGTCTCGTTCGACATCACCCCCCATAACCGCTCTGGCATCGCGTTCAAAAGCGGCCAGCTGAGGTTGATGGTCCCGCCGGACAGCGGCGCAAGCTCGACTCCGATAACGAAGAAGAACAGCCCGTTCGCTGCCAGCGCGAAGGCGACCGGATAGCCGAAAAGCAGGAACAGGACGAGCGCCGCGAACATGATCGGTGCCATGTTCAGCGCGATGAATTCCATCATTTGCGGGTCTCCTCGCGCGCGGGGGCCGCGTCGTCATTCAGCGCCGTTTCCATGTCTCGCGCCATCGCCTCGCCCTCAAGGGCGGCGGCGGCATGCTGGGACACGAAGGGCGTCGGGTCGGGAATGACGCCACGCATCACCGCGACCTTCTTGATGATCTCGGAAATGCCCTGAAAGAACAGCAGGATGAATCCTGCCAGAAGCAACGCCTTGGCCGGCCACAGGATCAGCCCGCCCGAATTGGTCGAGACCTCGCCGCTGCGATAGCTGCGCATGACCCATGGCCACAGGAAATAGATCATCAGCGTGACGAAGGGCATCAGGAACAGCACATGCCCGATCAGGTCGATCCAGTGCTGCCTGCGCCGCGCCCACATGCCATAGATGATGTCGATGCGGATATGTTCGTTTTCCTTCAGCGTATAGGCGGCTGCCCCCAGAAAGGCGACGCCATACAGGTACCATTGCAGCTCAAGCCAGGCGTTGGACGAGGTATTGAATACCTTGCGGATAATGGCGTTGCCGGCACTGACCAGCACCGCGACCAGGATGAACCAGGTCACCGCCCGGCCGATCATGGTGTTGACGCGGTCAATGCCGCGCGAAAGGCCCAGAAGGGCACCCATGCAGAAACCTCCCCGTTATTATGGGCCGCCTCCCTCCAGAAGCGGCTTGCCGGTCGTGCCGGTCTTCCCTGTGAGAATGTTTTGAATGAAGGGCAAAAGCCGGTCAAGAACCGCGCCGTCAGGCAGCCACAACCAGCGCGAGAAGCGTTGCGCCTTCGCCCATCTGCTGGATTGCGCCCAGAACATCGCCAGTCTGCCCGCCAAGCAGGCGCCGCGCGTGGCGCGCCAACAGGGCCTGTGCCGCGGCGCAGACCAGCGGGGCCAGAAGGATCGCGGTCGGTGTCATTCCTGCGAGCCACGCGCAGCAGATCAGCAAGGCAAGCGCAAGCGCCACGGCACACGTCGCGCCACGGGCAGTCACTCTGACTGCGCTGCGGCCAAGGCCGTCGGGACGTGCCGGCACCATTGCGGCCAGCGCCACCGCCATTCCGGCCCGCGACAATACCGCAGCTGCGACCAGCGCACCCGCCGCAAGCAGCGGAGCCGCCTGCCCCAGCTGCGCCAGCGCCGCGACGCGCAGGCCCAACATCAGCACCAGCGCCAGGACGCCATAACTGCCGATGCGGGAATCACGCATGATCTCAAGCCGCCGCTCTTTGGTCGGGCCTCCGCATCCGTCGGCATAGTCCGCCAGCCCGTCCTCGTGCAGCGCGCCGGTCAGCCGGATCAGCAGGGCGACAGCAAGAATCGCAGCGATCAAGGGTGACATGCCCAGCCCCAGCGCGGCATGAAGAAGCAGGGCCGCGGGCAGCGCCACGGCCAGTCCGGCCAGCGGAAAGGCCCAGGCGCAGGCCGACAGCGAAGGCAGCGGATCGGGCAGCAGCCGCATCACGGGCAGCCGTGTCAGCCAGACCAGTGCGGTCAGCGCCTCGGACCGGCGGTCAGCCAATGCCGGCTTCTGCAAAGGTCGCCATGCCGTCATGGCATTCCAGCGCAGCCCGCAGGATCATCAGCGCGACTGCCGCGCCCGAGCCCTCGCCAAGGCACATGTCCAGCATGACGACCGGCTTCTTCTTCATCACGGCCACCAGACGGCGATGGCCCGGCTCGGCGCTTTCATGGCCGATCAGGCAATGGTTCAGCGCGTCGCGGTCGTTAACCAGCAGCACGCCCGCCGCCGCCGAGCAGATGAAGCCGTCAAGAATGACGGGAATGCCAAGCTCGCGCGCGCGGATGACTGCGCCGCAGATCGCCGCCTGCTCCCTGCCCCCGAACGATCCAAGGATCGAGGCCGCGGTTGCGGCGCCCTTGTGCCGTTTCAGCCCGGCATCGACAGCCTCGATCTTACGGCGAAAGGTGTCGCCGTCGGCGCCGGTGCCGGGACCGACCCAATCGGTGGCCGTTCCCCCGAAGGTCGCTGCGGCCAGCGCCGCCGCGACGGTCGAGTTCCCGATCCCCATCTCGCCCAGCAGGATCACGTCCGCATCGGGATCGACGGCGTCCTTGCCGGTCTGGATTGCGCCGACAAGGTCTGCGACATCCATCGCCATGCCTTGGGTGAAATCCGCGGTCGGGCGGTCCAGATCCAGCGGGATGACCTGCAGATCCGCCCCGGCGACGCGGCAAAGCTGGTTGATCGCGGCTCCGCCCTTGCGGAAATTCTGGACCATCTGGGCGGTGACTTCGACAGGATAGGGATTGACCCCCTGTGCCGTCACGCCGTGGTTCCCGGCAAAGACCAGCGCTTGCGCCCGGTCGATCCGAGGTCTTTCCCGACCTTGCCAACCGGCCATGAAGATCGCCAGTTCCTCAAGCCGGCCCAGCGATCCCGGGGGTTTGGTCAGTTCGGCCTGACGCGCGCGGGCGGCCGCTGCGGCCGATTCGTCGAATTGCTTCAAGGCGTTCCTCGTTCCGGTTTCAGGCGCAGGGGAAGGCCGCTGACAGCCATCCAGACCTCATCAGCGATAGCGGCTATGGATTGGTTCATCCAGCCATGTTCGTCGCGAAATCGCCGCGCCAGCGCATTATCGGGCACGATTCCCAAACCAAGCTCGTTCGTGACCAGCACGACCGGCCCCTGTTGGCGGCGCAAGCCGTCGCAAAGGGCCGCGACGCGAGGGCCGGGATCGCCCGCCGCCATCACGTTCGACAGCCACAATGTCAGGCAGTCCACCAGTCTTGGCGTCCGGCCGTCGTCGCTGCGCTGCAATGCGCCGACAAGGTCAAGCGGCGCTTCCAGCGTGGTCCAGCCCGCGTCCCGCCTTGCGCGATGGGCTTCGATACGCTGCGTCATTTCGTCATCCCATGCTTCGGCCGTGGCGATATAGACGCGTGGACCCGGAGCCCGCGATGTCATTGATTCCGCGAGTTGAGACTTGCCGGAACGCGCGCCGCCGGTCACCATCGTGATGCGTGGGATGCTTGTCATGACCGAGTTGTTTCACATGCGGCAACATCGGGAAAGCCGCAATCGCGCTTGCTGCCTGACAGGTTCCACGCCAACGTTGACTTTCGCCCGCGGTGGAGGACCGCGGCGACAATAACATCTTCAGAGAGGTTTCAATGAAACGCCTGTTCCTGACCACGGCCCTGACCCTCGGTCTGACCGCGCCCGCCTTTGCCGTTCAGCCGGCCGCGGGCGAGAAGCTTGCCGAGAACCAGACCTATACCTTCTGGCTGCTCGACGCGATCAAGACCTCGGATCCGCACAAGAACACGGATGTCGAAGGGTCGGACATCATCCGCCAGCTGTTCGAAGGTCTGCTCAACGAAGATGCCAAGGGCGCGCCGATTCCGGGCGTCGCAACATCGTTCGACCTGTCGGACGACAAGATGACCTATACATTCCACCTGCGCCCCGAGGCTAAATGGTCGAATGGCGATCCCGTCATCGCGGGCGATTTCGTCTATAGCTGGCAGCGCCTCGCCAATCCCGAGACCGCGTCGGAATATGCCTGGTTCATGGAGCTGATGAACGTCGAGAACGCGACCGCCGTGGTCAAGGGCGAGAAGAAGCCCGAAGAGCTGGGCGTGAAGGCGGTTGACGATCACACGCTGGTGGTCAAGCTGACGACCCCCACCCCTTATTTCCCCAAGATGGTGACCCATGCCTCGACCTTCCCGGTCAATCCGAAGGTCGTCGAGGCCGAGGGTGACAACTGGACCCAGCCCGGCAAGTTGGTCGGCAACGGCGCCTATGTCCTGAAAAGCCACGATCTTGGCGTTCAGATCAGCATGGACAAGAACCCCAACTATTGGGACGCCGTCAATGTCGTGATGGAGCATATCAAGGGCCTGACCGTGAACGACAACAACGTCGCCCTGACCCGCTTCCAGGCCGGTGAGCTTGACCGTGTGCAAATTCCCGCCGGGCAGTACCCGCGGCTTGAGAAGGAGTCGCCGAACGAGGCGATCTCGATCCCCTATTCCTGCACCTATGCCTATCTCTTCAACCTGCGCGACAACGGGCCCGAGGCGCTGAAGGATGTCCGCGTCCGCAAGGCGCTGTCCTATGCGATGCAGCGCGATGTCGTGGTGAACCAGATCCTGCAGGGCGGCCAGAAGCCCGCCTATAACTGGACCCATTGGGCGATCGAAGGCTTCAAGATGCCCGATATCGACTATGCCAAATGGACCCAGGCCGAGCGGCTGGAAAAGGCCAAGGCGCTTCTGGCCGAGGCAGGCTATGGTCCCGACAAGCCGCTGAAGCTGACGCTGCAATACAATACCGACGAGAACCACAAGAAGATCGCGGTCGCGGCGCAGCAGTTCTACAAGCAGCTGGGCGTCCAGATCGAGCTGAACAACGTCGAATGGAAGGTCCATACCGACCGCCTGCAATCGGGCGATTTCCAGATGGGCCGCTATGCCTGGTGTGCGGATTACAACGAGGCCTCGACCTTCCTTGATTATTTCCGAACCACGGGGATGAACTACGGCAAATATTCGAACCCGGCCTTCGACAAGCTGATGGACGAATCCAAGACGTCGGAGGATCCGAACGCGCAATACACCGCTGCCGAGCAGATCCTGGCCGAGGACATGCCCCTGATCCCGATCTATCAATACGCCAAGGTCGACATGATCCGTGACGACATCAAGGGTCTTCCGACCGAGAACGTCATGAACGACTGGTATGCGAAGGACATCTACCGCATCCAGAAATGACCCGGCCCGGTGGCGGTCCCCGTTTCGGGACCGCCCCGCGGTTGTCGTCCGGCACCTCGTTTCAGGAACCTGTACGTGTTCGGTTACATTCTCCGGCGCATCGCCGTCGCCATCCCGACGCTGCTTCTGCTGATCGTCGTTTCCTTTCTGCTGATGCATGCCGCGCCCGGCGGTCCCTTCACGCAGGAACGCGCCCTGCCCCCGCAGGTGCTTGCCAATCTGAATGCGAAATACGGGCTGGACGATCCGCTATGGCGCCAGATCGTCAACTATGTCTGGGGCATCGTGGCGCATTTCGATTTCGGCCCCAGTTTCGTCTATCCCGACCGCTCGGTGAACCAGATCATCGCCGCGGGCTTTCCGGTCACGTTGACCTATGGCGCGCTGTCCTTTGCGGCGGCCGTGCTGGTCGGGGTCTCGCTGGGGGTGACGGCGGCGATCCGGCAAAATTCGTGGATCGACTATCTTGCCGTCGGAACCTCGATCGGAGCGCAGGTCCTGCCCAACTTCGTGATGGCACCGATCCTGGTCCTTGTCTTCACGCTGTGGCTGGGTTGGCTGCCGGGCGGGGGATGGGGTGGCCCCATCTTCTGGATCATGCCCGTCATCGCCATGTCGACAAGCTTCATGGCCTCGATCGCGCGGATCACGCGTTCCTCGATGCTGGAGGTGCTTGGCTCGAACCACATCCGCACCGCGCGGGCCAAGGGCCTGCCGGAACGCAAGGTGATCTTGCGCCACGCGCTGAAGCCCGCGCTGCTGCCGGTGATCTCGTATCTGGGTCCAGCCTTCGTGTCGATGATCACCGGGTCGGTGGTCGTCGACATGTATTTCTCGACCGGAGGCATCGGGCGCAGCTTCGTCGATTCCGCGCTGAACCGCGACTATGCGGTGATGATGGGGATCACCATCCTGGTCGGCGCGCTGACCATCCTTTTCAGCCTTGTGGTCGACGTGCTTTACGCGTGGATCGACCCGAAGATCAGGTACTAGGCCATGATCGACACCCAACAGATGAACTCGCTGGCGGCCCGCATGGCCGAGGCCGAGGTCAAGGGCCGCAGCCCCTGGGCAGATGCCCGCCGCCGGTTCCGCCGCAACAAGGCCGCCATGGTCAGCCTGGTCGTGCTGGTCGTGGTCATCCTGTTCGCCATCTTCGGCAGCCATCTTGCCGCCTGGTCGAACGAGGAGATGGATTTCTCGGTCATGGGTCAGGCCGCGCAGCTTGGTGCGCCGTCCTGGGCGAGCGGCCATTACTTCGGCACCGACGACCTGGGCCGCGACCTGTTCTCGCGCACGATACAGGGCACGCAGGTCTCGCTGATGGTCGGGCTGATCGGCGCGGGCATTGCCGTGGTCGTCGGTACACTTTACGGCGCGACGGCTGGCTATGTCGGGGGCCGCACGGATGCGGTGATGATGCGGATCGTCGATATCCTGCTGGCAATCCCCTATATGTTCGTGCTGATCCTGCTGCTGGTGGTCTTTGGCCGCTCAATGTCGATGCTGTTTCTCGGTATCGGCCTGATCTCCTGGCTCGAAATGTCTAGAATCGTTCGTGGTCAGACTCTTAGCTTGAAGAACCGAGAATTTATCGAGGCCGCGCGGGCGACCGGCGTTCCGGGGTGGAAGATCATCATCCGGCATATCGTCCCGAACCTTCTGGGCGTGGTCGCGGTCTATGCGACGCTATTGGTGCCGCTGATGATCCTGTCCGAAAGCTTCATCAGCTTCCTTGGCCTTGGCGTGCAGGAACCCCTGACCTCATGGGGGGCGCTGATTTCGGAAGGTGCGGGCACCATGAATTATGGCACGCTGTGGCAACTGGCCTTTCCGCTGTTCTTCTTCTGCATCACGCTGTTTGCCTTCTTTTTCGTCGGAGACGGGCTGCGCGATGCGCTTGACCCGAAGGATCGCTGAGATGAGCCTTTTGCAGATCCGCGACCTGAACGTCCGTTTTACCACCACTGATGGCGAGGTCTCGGCGGTAAATGGCATCGACCTGGACCTGGCGCGGGGCGAGACGCTGGGAATTGTCGGCGAATCCGGTTCGGGCAAGTCGCAACTCGCCTTTTCGATCATGGGGCTGCTGGCCCGGAACGGCCGCGCCACCGGCTCGGTCAGCTTCGACGGCACCCAGATCCTGAACGCGCCTCCGACGATCCTGAACCGCATCCGCGCGGAACGCATCGCCATGGTCTTTCAGGATCCGATGACCAGCCTGAACCCCTATATGCGCGTCTCGGACCAGATGGCCGAGGTGCTGGTCCTGCACAAGGGCATGACCAAGCGCGAGGCCGTGGCGGAATCCGCCCGGATGCTGGAGGCGGTCAAGATCCCCGATGCGCGAGGCCGGATCGGGCTTTACCCGCATGAATTCTCGGGAGGTATGCGCCAGCGAGTAATGATCGCGATGGCCCTGCTTTGCCGCCCCGACCTGCTGATCGCGGACGAGCCGACGACTGCGCTGGACGTCACCGTGCAGGCCCAGATCATGGAACTGCTGGCCGACCTGCAGCGCGAATTCGGCATGGCAATGATCCTGATCACGCATGACCTGGGTGTCGTCGCGGGGTCCTGCGAACGGGTGATGGTCATGTATGGCGGCCGGGTGATGGAGCGCGCGCCGGTCGATCCGCTCTTTGCCGATCCTGCCCATCCCTATACGCAGGGCCTGCTTGCCGCGATCCCGCGCGTGGATCAGAAAGGCGATCAGCTTTCCGCGATTCCGGGCAGCCCGCCCAACATGACCCATCCGCCCGCGGGCTGTCCCTTTGCCCCGCGCTGCGCCTATGTCATGGACGAATGTCGCGTTCAGATGCCTCCGTTGATCGGCTTCGCAGCGGACCGGGAACGCGCCTGCCACGCGACACTTGCGACCGTGCGCGGCGGGCATGCACCGCAGGCGGATTTGCCAGAACCCGCCGCCGCCGACCTGGCCGAAGAGACGTTGTCCGATCCCCGTGACTGGGTGCCGCAGGGTGCCATCCTGGGCACCGGCGCCGCCGGAAACCCGCAGGAGCCTGCAGATGACCGCTAGACCCCTGATCTCGGCGCGCGACCTGCGTGTCACATTCGAACTTCCCGGATCGGGTGATCTGCCATGGACGCCACCTCGATTGCTGCAGGCGGTGGGCGGGGTCGATTTCGACCTGATGCCGGGCGAGACACTGGGCATCGTCGGCGAATCCGGCTCGGGCAAGTCCACTCTGGCCCGAGCCCTGATCGGGCTAGTCCCGTCGACGGGCCGTGCCATCTGGCAGGATGGCACCAACCTGATCGGACTTTCGCCCCGCAAGATGCTGAAATACCGCAGCGAGATCCAGATGGTCTTTCAAGACCCGCTGGCCAGCCTGAACCCGCGCATGACCGTGGGCCAGATCATTGCCGAGCCTTTGACCACGCATCACAAGGGTCTGGGCCGGGACGAGGTCAAGCGTCGCGTCAAGGACATGATGGACCGCGTCGGCCTGTTGCCGAACCAGATCAACCGCTATCCGCACGAATTTTCGGGCGGTCAGTGCCAGCGGATCGGTATCGCACGTGCGTTGATCGTCCAGCCCCGGCTGGTAATCTGTGACGAGCCAGTTTCGGCGCTGGACGTCTCGATCCAGGCGCAGGTCATCAACCTGCTGGCCGAGCTTCAGCGCGATCTGGGCCTTGCCCTGATCTTCATCGCGCATGACCTGTCGGTGGTGAAGCATATCTCGGACCGGGTGCTGGTGATGTATCTGGGCCGGGTCATGGAACTGGCCGATGCCGAGGTGCTGTATGGATCGCCGCAGCACCCCTATACGCAGGCGCTGCTTTCCGCCGTTCCCATACCCGATCCGCAGTTGGAGCGGCAAAAGCGGATGATCCCGCTGAAGGGTGAGCTGCCTTCGCCCATGAACCCGCCCTCGGGCTGTGTGTTCCGAACGCGTTGCCCCCGCGCCCAGCCCCTTTGCGCGGCCGAACGCCCCGTGCTGCAAGGCGCGGCGCATCTGACGGCCTGCCACTTTCCGGGCGCATTTCGACCCGAGGAACTGGTGCAAATCGTCTGATGCAAAAATGAAGGACCCGGCGCACAGGCCGGGTCCCCGCTTTCCATCCCTGTCAGTTTCTTGTTCAGGCCGCGCCCAGAAGGCGGGCCATTTCATCACGCAACTCGGCCAGCTCGAACGGCTTGGCGATGAAGCCGTCAGCCCCCAATTCCATCCCCCGCCTGCGCTCGACAACCGAGCCGCGGGCCGTCATCAGCAGCACGCGGATGTCGCGCAGGCCAGGATCGGCACGCATCGCCTCGATGATCTCATAACCCGAAACATCGGGCAGCATCACGTCCAGCAGCACGAGATCGGGGCGGTTGCCACGGATCACGCTGAGCGCCTCGGCGCCGCTGGCCAGGCGCTGGTGGCGGTGGCCCGCGCGGGCCAGAAGGAATTCCAGTGCGAGGGCGATATTGTCCTCGTCCTCGACGATCAGGATGTTTGCCATCATCAGGCCCGGTTGGAAAAGGTCCGGGCCCGCTGTCGCAGGCCCGGCAAGGCGGTCGTCAGTCCTTGAAGATGTCTTTCTTGTGGGTGCCGTTCGGAACGAAGATCGCCCCGATCACCACCGTGCAGGCCGCAACGATGATCGCATACCACAGGCCTGCATAGATGTTCCCCGACTGCGCCGAGATCGCAAAGGCGGTCGCAGGAAGCAGGCCACCGAACCAGCCGTTGCCGATGTGATAGGGCAGCGACAGGCCGGAATAGCGGATACGGGTCGGGAACAGTTCGACCAGCATGGCCGCGATCGGGCCATAGACCATCGTCACCAGGACGATCAGATAAGTCAGGATCAGCACCACCGAGAGTTTCTGGATGGTGAAGATGTCGAAGAAGTGGTTGGCCTTGGCGACGGTGGTGTTCGCCTCGGCGGTCAGCGGATAGCCGGCGCCGCTCAGCGCGGCGTTCACCGCCTTTTCGAAGCCGGATTTGGCTGCGGCCAGGTCGGCGCCGGTCAGCGTTGCCGCGTCATAGGACGGGATCACGGTATCGCCGATCTTGACCTCGGCCACGCCACCCGTGGTGGCTGCACTTACGGTTTCATAGTTCACCGAAGATTTCGCAAGCAGCGCCTTGGCGATGTCGCAGGACGAGGTGAACTTGGCCGTCCCGGTCGGGTTGAACTGGAACGAGCAGGTGTCCAGGTCGGTCGAGACGGTGACCGGCGTCATCTGCGCGGCCGCCAGAGCCGGGTTCGCGGTCTTGGTCAGGATGTGGAAGACCGGGAAATACGTGATCGCGGCCAGAAGGCAGCCCCCAAGGATGATCGGCTTGCGCCCGATCTTGTCCGACAGCGCGCCGAAGAACAGGAAGCCGCCGGTGCCCAGGATCAGCGACCACGCCACGAAGACGTTGGACGAGAAGCTGTCGACCTTGACCACGTTCTGGATGAAGAACAGGGCATAGAACTGGCCGGAATACCAGACGACTGCCTGGCCCGCCGTCAGGCCCAGCAGGGCGATCAGGGCGATCTTGCCGTTCTTCCAGGTACCGAAGGCCTCTTTCAGCGGGGCTTTCGACTGCGCGCCTTCTTCCTTCATCTTCTTGAAAGCCGGGCTTTCGTTCATCTGCAGGCGGATATACAGCGAGATCCCCAGCAGGAAGATCGAACCCAGGAATGGGATCCGCCAGCCCCACAGGTCAAAGGCCTTGATCATCTTGGGCGTGCCGTCCGCGTTCAGCACAGCCTGGCCGGTCGCATCCAGAACCGGCGTCGGATCCCAGTTGCCGTTGATATAGCTTTGCACGATCAGGATCACGATCAGCGACAGCAGCAGGCCCAGCGTCGCCGTGGTCTGGATGAACGCGGTGAAGTAGCCGCGCTGCCCCTGGGGCGCGTGTTCGGCCACATAGACCGCGGCACCGCCATATTCGCCGCCAAGCGCCAGGCCCTGCGCCATGCGCAGGATGATCAGGATGACCGGCGCGGCAACGCCCCAGCTGCTATAGCCCGGCAGCAGGCCGACCAGGAATGTCGAAAGACCCATGATCAGGATGGTGGCAAGGAAGGTGTATTTCCGTCCGATCAGGTCGCCCATTGCGCCAAAGACCAACGCGCCGAAGGGCCGGACGATGAATCCAGCCGCGAAGGCCAGCAGAGCAAAGACGTTGCGCGTGGCTTCGGGGAACGAGGTGAAATACTGCGCCCCGATGATCGCGGCGAGCGAGCCATAAAGATAGAAGTCATACCACTCGAAGATGGTCCCCGCCGAGGAGGCAAGAATGACCTTCTTCTCCTCGGCGGTCATGGGGCGCGAGCGGGTGCTCGCCACATCCGTCTGATTATATGCCATATAGGCTCCTCCCTGTTGCCAGTCTCCTCTGACCGGCTGTTGTCGGATTGAACGGGACCGTCCCCTGCCGCGGCATGGCCGCAGGGCTGATGAGGGGTCCTGCCCTCCTCGATGCTGGTAGTCCGCACTTCCTGCGGTTCTTCAGTTCCCGTGTCCGAAAACCTCCCCCTTCGGGCACGGCCTTCTGCATGGGACGCAGCGCGATCAGGCCTGCGTCAGCCGGCTTTCTGCCGGCGGATGCACCGGGCCATGGGGCCCGGTGCCACGTTCATTACGGCCGGTTCATCCGGTTCTCGATCAGATCGTCGACCACTGCCGGTTCGGACAGGGTCGAAATGTCGCCAAGCGCGCCATAATCGTTTTCCGCGATCTTGCGCAGAATGCGGCGCATGATCTTGCCCGAGCGCGTCTTGGGCAGGCCGGGCGCCCACTGGATCAGGTCGGGCTTCGCGATCGGCCCGATTTCGGTGCGGACCCAGGTTTCCAGCTCGCGCTTCAGCTCGTCGCTGGGATCGACCCCGTTCATCAGGGTGACATAGGCATAGATGCCCTGCCCCTTCAGGTGATGCGGATATCCGACCACTGCGGCCTCGGCGACCTTTTCATGGGCGACAAGGGCGCTTTCCACCTCGGCCGTGCCCATCCGATGGCCCGAGACGTTGATCACGTCATCGACCCGACCGGTGATCCAGTAATATCCGTCCTCGTCCCGGCGGCAGCCGTCGCCGGTGAAGTAATAGCCCGGATATTGCTGGAAATAGGTCTCCATGAAACGCTCGTGGTCGCCCCAGACGGTGCGCATCTGGCCGGGCCAGCTGTCGGCGATGCAAAGCACTCCCTCGGCCGGATTGCCCTTCAGCACCTCGCCGGTCTGGGCATCCAGCACCTCGGGCTTGACCCCGAAAAAGGGCAAGGTCGCCGAGCCTGGTTTCGCCTCGATCGCGCCGGGCAGCGAGGTGATCATGTGACCGCCGGTTTCCGTCTGCCACCAGGTATCGACGATCGGGCAGCGCCCCTTGCCGACATGCTTGTCGTACCAGACCCAGGCCTCGGGGTTGATGGGCTCACCCACGGTGCCCAGAATGCGCAGGCTGGTCAGGTCATGCTTGTCGACCCATTCCGGTCCCTGTCCCATCAGCGCGCGGATGGCGGTGGGGGCGGTATAGAACTGCGTGACCTTGTGCTTTTCGCAGACCTGCCAGAAGCGGCTGGCGTCGGGCCATGTCGGCACACCCTCAAACATCACGGTGGTTGCGCCATTGGCCAGCGGTCCATACAGGATATAGCTGTGGCCGGTGACCCAGCCCACATCCGCGGTGCACCAGAAGACGTCGCCGTCGCGATAGTCGAAGACGTATTTGAACGTCATCGCCGCATAAGCAAGATACCCGCCCGAGGTATGAACGACGCCCTTGGGCTTGCCGGTCGAACCCGAGGTATAAAGGATGAACAGCGGATCCTCGGCGTTCATCGGCCGCGGCGGGCATTCAGGGCTGACTTCGGACATCAGCTTCAGGACGTCGACATCGCGCCCCTCGATCCATGTCGTCTGGTCCCCGGTATGCTTGACGACCAGGCAGCGCACCCGATCCGAGCAATGCAGAAGCGCAGCGTCGGTGTTGGACTTCAGCGCCGTGCGCCGGCCGCCCCGTGGCGCGGTATCAGCGGTGATGACAAGCTTTGCCCCGCTGTCATTGATGCGGTTGGCCAGAGCGTCCGGAGAAAATCCTGCGAAGACAACGGAATGCACTGCCCCGATCCGCGCGCAGGCCAGCATCGCATAGGCCGCCTCGGGGATCATGGGCATGTAGATGACGACCCGGTCGCCGCGCATGACGCCCTGGCTCAGCAGCACGTTGGCGAAACGGTTCACCCGGTCCGACAACTCGGCATAGGTGATGTGGCGGGTCGGTGCCGTCGGATCGTCGGGTTCGAAAATGATCGCGGTCTGGTTCGCGCGCGTCGGCAGGTGGCGGTCGATGCAGTTGACCGCGACGTTCAGGATGCCGTCCTCGAACCACTTGATCGAGACCTGGCCCATCGTGAAATCGGTATTCTTGACGATGCTGTAAGGATGGATCCAGTCCAGCCTCTTGCCCTCGCGCGCCCAGAATCCTTCGCTGTCAGAGATGGATTCGTCATAAAGGCGTTCGTAATCCGCGGCGTTCACCAGCGCATCCTCGAAGCCGGCGGGGATCGGGTGTTTGGCAGTATTCTCAATGGACATGGCGGGCCTCCTCTACTCGCTCGTCGAAGGCCTCGCAGGCGCACCACTCCCCCTGGCACGACCGTTTCCTGGCAAGGCTCCGGTTGTGCGATACGTTAATACCAACCTGACATGTCCGTAAACCTTTTTTTCATAACGACAATTTTGTAAATTAATTCACTGCGTGGTCGGTGAAATAGTAAAACTTTGACAAAGCGAGCAATGGCCTTGCATCGGCTTAAACACAATGCTGAAACTCTCGTCATGGAAACCAACCCGATCCGCCCGACCGACGATCAGGCGCGCGAACTGGCCCGGCGGCTGATCGCGCAGATGCGGCATGCCGCCCTTGGAACGCTGGATCCGGAAAGCGGCATTCCCCTTGTCACCCGCATCGCGGTGCAAGCGGATGCGGACGGCACGCCGCTGGCGCTGCTGTCGGGACTTGCCGCGCACAGCCGAGCGCTGGCCGCCGATCCGCGCGTCGGATTGCTGGTCACGGACGACGCCGCGGCCAAGGGCGACGCCATGACCCATGCGCGCTTGTCGATCCTCGCCAAAGCCGAACTGGCGCCCCCTGATCCACAGCGCCGCGACCGCTGGCTAGCCCGCGATCCCAAGGCCACGGTCTATATCGACCTGCCTGATTTCCGCTTCTGGCGGTTGGTCCCGGTGTCGGCCTTGCTGAACGGCGGCTTTGGCCGCGCCTTCCACATCCAGCCGGCGGACATGGTGAAACCCCCGGTGGCCTAAGGCCACCGGGAGCGTTGAGATTTGTGCCATCTCAGCCTATTCGGGGCTGTCCATCCTGACGCGCAGTGCCACGGATCCCTTGGTGGCCGCGCTCCAGTTGATGCCGATCTGCTTCTTGCTGCTGCCTTGGGCAAGCCGGAACCAGGGCATCTCCATGACCCGCCCGTTCGAAGCCGTCGTGATCGGCCCCGTTGCCACCAGCGACTCGACCCGCTTGGCCCAGCCGTTGAAAGGCAAAGCCACGTCCACCGGCACCAACCAGCGCGACGCCGCCGAGCTTTGGGTAAAGCTGACATCCACGGGGTTCGCGACATAGGTCAGCACGCCGTTGAACATATTCCCTTGGAACTGGATGTTACGCATCCGGGTATAGTCCAGGTTGGCAAAGGTCGTATCGACCTTGTCGATGCGGTTTATCTTGTTGTTCAATGATTTGAATACGTTTCCCAGAACCGCAAGACCATGGATGAAATGGCCGGTGCCATAGGGCTTCACCACCAGCCAGTTGAATCCCAGGCCGGTATCCGATGCAAGAAAGGTGTTCCCGGTGACCGTCAGGCCCCCAAAGGAATACTCGTTGCCCTCGAAATTCGGGCGCGCGTCATGTTCGTTCGTCCACTCGATCGAGCAGTTGTCGATGTAGTTTCCAGTGATGGTCGCCTGCACATTGGGCTGCGTCAGGATCAGCCCGCCAAAGCGGACGCCATTCTGTGCGGCGTCACCCTGAAACCAGTGGTTTCCTTCGATCATGTGTCCACCGCCGCTGGCCACCATGAAGTGACCAAAGCGGATGAAGCGGCTGTGGCGGACCTTGGTATCATTGTTGTTGACGTTCAGCGCGATCGTGGTGCGGTTCTGCGCCAGCTCGCCCATTTCGTTCGACAGGAACTCGCAGCGATCGACCAGCATCCCCTGGCACGCCGTCCCGATCGAGGTGATGCCGCGGTCCTTTGGACGGGTGAAATAGCAATCGCGGAAGCAATTCATCGATCCGTTCTGCGCCAGTATGACGCCGCTGGCATTTCCGTCCAGAAGGAACTCCACATCGTCAAAATTCAACCGGCTCAGTTGTTCCATTTCGGAAAAGTCGAAGGCATAGCGGTAGCGCTCGAAAGTATAGCTGCGCGTGCCCGCCCCGCCATAAAGCGGCTGGGACAGCGTCAGGGTGCTCGCGGCGAGGTTGCGCGCGCGGACATAGACCTCGCGTCCGACACCGTTCCCGATCACGCGCGAACCGATCTCGATGCCCGACACGTTCGAGACAGCAGTCATAACCAGCGGATTTGCCGGATTATATGTCGCCTTGGCCGCGACAGAGCCGGTATTCCAAGCGGTTCCCGGCACGATCGAGATCTGGCCGTTGGTGATGACCCTGCGGTTGGCAAAGCTGCTCAACCCCGGCGCGAATTCCGAGGTCTTGATCGGCTGCGTCAGATGGACCGTCCGCCCGCACAGGTCCAGCGAGCCGTGATCGGTAAAGCCGAACAATGCCTGCAACGCCCGACGCATCCCTTCGGTCTCGTCCCCGAAGGCCGCAGCATAGGTCGGATAGTCGTAGCGGCCTGTCAGCACCAACTTGGCTGCCCGGGGCATCTTCAGCGTGCCGACGAACCGGACCGGAGCGCTCAGGTTCAGGTCTGAGCCGATGTAGTAACTCCCCTCGGGCACCAGAATCTGGCCTGATCCTGCCGCCTGGTTTGCCGCGACAAAGGCCGCACGGTCGTCGACCACACCATTCCCGACCGCGCCGAAGTCCCGGACATCGACCCAGTCGAGCATCCCGGGCACGAAAGCCGCTGTCACGTCCTCGATCACCATGTTCTCGATGCGGATGGCGCCGTTGTTGTCGCCCAGAAGGTCCAGACCGAAATAGCCGAAAGCGGCGTTCCGGCCCCAGGCCATGTCGACGCCCGGCCTGCTGCCACTGCCGACGATGGCTGAAACCTCGACAACTTCGCCGTAATTGGCGACGGTAAAGGTTGGGCCGACCTGCACGACATTGGCAAGGTTCGCCCCGCCCGAGGCAGCAGCGAACCCCGCGATGCGCACCTGGGGGATGTTCCCGGCGATCACCTTCATGCGGGTGGAAACACGCAGATAGATGCCGGGGTTGATCGGCGTCTGCCGCATATGTCGCAGCGACGTCACGTTTTCCGTCTTCAGGATTTCGAGGCAACTCCCGAAATCCTCGTCGGCGGGCACGACCGAGGCATTTGGTTGGGCTGCCCAGGTCGGCGATCCCGCGCTGCCATCGGTGCGTGACCAGAATTGCAAGCCCAGCCGGAATTCGCGCGGCATCAGCGTTTTGCTGCCAACAATGGCGATCGTCATGCCAGTATCTCCCTTTCCCAATCAAGCGAGGCCGGGGCCGCGCGTTCGGGTCAGAAACTGGCAATCTCTTGTTAACGAAGCTTTAACCATGCGCGCGCGGCAACGGGGCCGCGCGCAACAGGAGTGGGATCAGGGCCTTAGTTTGCCGGTTCGGCAACCAGTTCGCCTGCAAGCGCCCGTTCGATCAGCTCGCGGGTTTCCCCGACGCCGTAAAGCGCGATGAAGCCACCGAAGCGCGGCCCCTGATCGGCACCAAGCAGAACCTGGTAAAGCGCTTGGAACCAGTCCTTCATCGGCTCGAAACCATGCTCGCGACCGATGGCAAAGACCATCGTCTGCAGCGCCTCGGCATCGGCTGGCTGATCCCACGCGGCCAGGCGGCCCGCCAGATCCTCCATCGCGCGGCGCTCGATCTCGGTCGGGGCGCGGAAAGTCCGGGTCGGCGCGACGAAATCGTTGAAGTAGCGCACAGCGAATTCGGCTGCGGCATCCATGGCCGGGTTCGTCTCCGGACTCGCCTCGGGCGCGTAGCGGCGGATAAAGCCCCAGAGCCCCGTCTTGTCCTTGGCCCCCGCGACCGAGGCAAGGTTCAGCAGCATCTGGAACGGCACGACCATGTCCGAGGCCGGAACCTCTCCGCCATGGATGTGCCAGACCGGGTTCGCCAATTGCTGTTCGGGCGTCTGGTCGGGATAGGCGCGCAGTTGCTGATGATATTCGTCGACGGCTTTGGGGATCACGTCGAAATGCATCCGCTTGGCGGTCTTCGGCTTCTGATACATGAAATAGGACAGGCTCTCGGTCGCTGCATAGGTCAGCCACTCGTCGATCGACAGGCCATTGCCCTTGGATTTCGAGATCTTCTGCCCATGCTGATCCAGGAACAGCTCATAGGTGAAATGCTCGGGTTTGCGACCGCCAAGGATTTCGCAAATGCCGTCATAGATCGGCGTATTCGTCGAATGATCCTTGCCATACATCTCGAAATCGACGTCCAGCGCGGCCCAGCGGGCACCGAAGTCGGGCTTCCACTGCAGCTTTACCTGACCGCCGGTCACCGGCAGCGTCAGTTCCTGCCCGTCCTCGTCAAAGGTGATGGTGCCGTTTTTCGCGTCGACATGCTTGATCGGAACGTAAAGCACCTTGCCGGTCTTGGGGCTGATCGGCAGGAAACAGGAATAGGTCTGCTGGCGTTCTTCGCGCAGGCTGGCCAGCATGACTTCCATGATGGCGTCGTAGCGTTCGGCCGCCAGCAGAAGCGTGGCGTCAAACTGGCCGGACTTGTAGAACTCGGTCGCGCTGATGAATTCGTATTCAAAGCCGAACGTATCCAGGAAGCGGCGCAGCATCGCGTTGTTGTGGCCACCAAAGCTGTCATATTCGCCGAACGGATCGGGCACCGAGGTCAGCGGTTCCTGCAGGTGTTCGTGCAGCATCTCTTGCTGGGGCACGTTTTCCGGAACCTTGCGCATCCCGTCCATGTCGTCCGAGAAGCAGAACAGCCGCGTGGGGATGTCCGAGATCATCTGGAAGGCGCGACGGATCATCGTCGTGCGCGCAACTTCGCCGAAGGTACCGATATGCGGCAGACCCGAGGGACCATAGCCCGTTTCAAACAGGACATAGCCCTTTTCGGGGTCCTTTTTCTCGTAACGCTTCAACACACGGCGGGCCTCTTCAAAGGGCCAGGCCTTGGATTTCATCGCGGCGTCACGCAGAACGGTCATTTCGGGTCTCCATTGCTGAACCTTCCCCGTATTGAAACCATACCAAATGGTCAATAATTACCCCCGAAACGCAACGGAGTTTTGCCATGGTCGACAACCTGCCCTCTTTCTCGCCCTGTGACGCGCTGGTGGCGGTCATGGTCGGGGTCTCGGCGTCGGACCAGAACCTCCGCACGGCGGAGCTGGTGGCGATCGAGCGCGCGGTGAACCACACGCCGGTCTTTGCGAATTACGACATCGACCGCATCCGGGCGATCTCGCAGACCGTCATCTCTCTGTTCGAGGAAGAGGACGGGCTGGATGCGCTGTTCGGGCTGGTCCGCGACTCGCTTCCCGAAAGGATGTACGAGACCGCCTATCTTCTCGCCTGCGACGTCGCCGCATCCGATGGCCGGCTGGGCGAGGTCGAGGCCGAGATGCTGGCCGAGATTCGCGACCAGCTTGACATTGACCGCCTGCATTCGGTGGCCATCGAATTTGCGACGCGGGCGCGCCACCGCATCCTGTAAGGCTCAGCGAACGACGCTGGCCTGACCTGCCGCGACAGCCGGACCTGCGATCTGCGCGGGTCCGCCATCAAGCCAGCCCTCGATCATCGCCTGCTGCATGATCTTGGACCGGCGCGTCCAGCTTCTGACGCCTTCGGGCAGTTCGCGCCCCTCGTTTGCGGCCCGGCGTGGTTCATCGCCGGTCAGGATGGTGAAGGCGATCTCGCGCCCATCCGCGGCCTTGGCATAACCCGACAGGTTCGACACGAAGTTCAGCGTCCCGGTCTTGGCAAGGACGGTGATGTCGCTGTCCTTTGCCTGCCCCTTCTCGTCGCGCAGGGGGATGTGCTTCAACAGGTCCCGCAGGCCGTCCCTGTCACCTTCCTTCACCAGAAGTCGCGTCAGCGAGACGGCGGTCAGCCGGTTCTGTGCGGACAGGCCCGAGTGGTCGTGGAATTCGAAATGATCCTCGGGCAGAATGGTGCGCAGCCAATCCTGCATCTGCTGTGCCGAAGCCTGCGGGCTGGCCGCCCCGCTGGCCGAAAGCCCGATCGCCTCGGCGGTCAGGTTGGTCGAATATTTCAGCATCCCGCGAATGATCTGGGACAACGGGGCGCTGGACAGCGTCGCGACCTCGGTCCCGTTCGGTGCGGCCTCCTGCACCTCAGGTGTTGGCAGAACCAACCCCTTGGCGCGGCAAAGTGTCTGGAACACGTCACCTGCATAAAGTTCAGGGCGGCGGACGGGCAACCAGCGCGCGCCGGATTTCCCCATCGCGCTGCGCGCCATGGTCCAGCTTTCCTTCTTGCCGCTGCCATCATAGGTGAACAGCGGCGAGGCGCGGTCCGCAGCCCCGACGGCGACGGTATAGGACCGCGGCGACTGGCTGCCGCCCCGGGCCTCCAGCATGAACTGCCCGGCTTTCCAGCCCAGATGGACCCGGTTAAAGTTCAGGATCATTCCGGAAATGGCCGGATTATAGGGCAGGTAATCGTCCTGCCCTTCGGCGATCCGGTCGCGGCGCGGCAGCGCTCCACCCCAGACAAGGAACCTTTTGGGCGGGGTTCCCTGCCACACCTTTGCCGCATCGGCGGCAAGCCTGGCCAGCCCGTCGGTATCCAGCAGCGGATCCGCGCCCCCGGCAAGGATCAGGTCGTCGCCTCTGCGCAAAACTCGGGTGACGAAGCGATGGTCCGGCCCCAGCTTTTGCAACGCGTAAAGACTTGTGACCACCTTCAGCGTGCTGGCCGGGGCCATCATCGCATCGGCATGGCGCTCAGCCAGGACAGCTCCCGTTGCGGCATCCATCACCGCGAAGGAAACCTCTCCGCCAAGCTTCGCCTTGGCCACCGCGGCCTCGACATCGAACAGCACCTCCGGCAGCGTCGCCACCGGTGCAACCGCCCCGATCTGGGCCTGCGCGCGTGCCAGCACCGGATACACGACGACCGTGGCCCCCAGACCGGCCAGCAGGCCCCTTCTTGTCAAATTCATCCGTTCCCTCCGGCATCATTCGCCCGGATTGCAGTCGAGGACTGCTTGTTCAACGGCACGTTTATCATGGCCCAAGCCGGCGGGGAACGATCGGCCAACCCGCCTGCATGCATTTCCGGTACACGATTTCGCCATAAAATGCGAGCGGTGCGGGAAAATCTCGCGGGCATCCGCCACCCCGGACGTGCGATGATACCGATCGGCACGCGAGACGCGATCTCGGTCCAGCGGTCCCATTTGTCGAATTGAACCAGATTGTCGGCCCCCATCAGCCAAACGAATCGCACCCCCGGATACAGCCCCTGCAAGGCAGCGATCGTATCCGCGGTCATGCGGGTGCCAAGCCGGGTCTCGATATCGGTGACGCTGACACGGGGATCGCGCAGAACCTGACGGGCCCGCGCAATCCGCTGATCCAGCGGCGCAGGACCGTGCGGCTTAAGCGGGTTGCCGGGGCTGACCAGCCACCACACCCGGTCCAGACCGAACCGCCGCAGCGCCTCCTCGGTGATGTTGACATGCCCTTCATGCGCGGGGTCGAACGAGCCTCCAAGCAGGCCGATCCGCATTCCTGCGCGCGCGAAAGGCAGCCCCACACGCACCGTTCAGAACAGTCCGTCGATCCGGCCGCGTTCGTCCAGCCCGATCCGCACGGCCGCAGGAACACGCGGAAGGCCGGGCATGGTCATGATGTCGCCGCAGATCGCGACGACGAATCCGGCCCCGGCGGACAGGCGTACCTCGCGCAGCGGGATGGTGAAACCGCTGGGCGCGCCAAGCGCAGAGGGGTCGGCCGAAAAGGAATATTGCGTCTTCGCCATGCAGACCGGCAGAGAGCCATGGCCTGCGGCCTGCCATTCGGCCAGCTTCTCGTGGATCGCGGGAGGTGCCTCGACGTGATCGGCGCGGTAGATGCGCTTGCAGATCGTCTCGATCTTCTGCCACAGCGACATTTCGTCAGGGTAAAGCTTCTCGAAGCGCGCCTCGTCGCCCTCGGCCAGTCGCGCGACGGCACGGGCCAGCTCTTCAGCGCCCTTGCCGCCTTCCGCCCAGTGGCGACACAGGACCGCCTGTACCCCATGCCCCGCGCAATAGTCACGGACGGCCGCGATCTCGGTTTCGGTGTCCGAGGTGAAGTGGTTGATCGCAACGACGACGGGCAGGCCATAGCCGCGCAGGTTCTCGATATGGCGGCCCAGGTTGGCGCAGCCTGCTTCCAGCGCGGGCACGTTCTCGGTCCCCAGATCGGCGCGCGCGACGCCGCCATTCATCTTCAGCGCGCGGACAGTCGCGACCAGCACCACGGCGGCGGGGGAAAGCCCTGCAAGGCGGCACTTGATGTCCAGAAACTTCTGCGCCCCCAGATCCGCGCCGAAACCAGCCTCGGTCACGACGTAATCCGAGGTCGCAAGCGCCGTGCGAGTCGCCACCACCGAATTGCAGCCATGCGCGATATTGGCAAATGGCCCGCCGTGAACCAGCGCTGGATTGTTCTCAAGCGTCTGGACAAGGTTGGGTTGCAGTGCGTCGCGCAACAACGCCGTCATCGCCCCATCGGCCTGCAATTCGCGCGCGGTCACGGGCTGGCGGTCGAAGGTCTCGGCAACGATGATCCGCCCCAACCGCGCCTGCAGATCCGCCAGGTCCGAGGCAAGGCACAGGATCGCCATCACCTCGGACGCCACGGTGATGTCAAAGCCGCTTTCGCGCGGATGCCCGTTCGACGGACCGCCAAGCGCGACAGTCGTCTGGCGCAGCGCGCGGTCGTTCATGTCGATGACTCGCCGCCACGTTACCCGCCGCGGATCGATGCGCAGGGCGTTGCCCCAGTGGATATGGTTGTCGATCAATGCGGCGAGCAGGTTGTGCGCGCTGGTGACGGCATGGAAGTCCCCCGTGAAATGCAGGTTCATTTCTTCCATGGGGACGATCTGGGCCATGCCGCCCCCTGCGGCACCGCCTTTCATGCCGAAATTCGGACCAAGGCTGGCTTCGCGAATGCAGATCGTCGCCCGCCGTCCGATCCGGTTCAGCGCATCGCCAAGTCCGACGGTAGTTGTTGTCTTGCCCTCGCCCGCGGGGGTCGGATTGATCGCGGTGACAAGGACAAGCCTGCCATGGCGATGGCCGTTCAACCTGCCGATGAATTCATGCGTGATCTTGGCCTTGTCATGGCCATAGGGCAGGAAGTCATGCGGGCCCAGCCCAAGCTTGGCCGCGATCTCTCCGATCGGGCGCTTGCGGGCTTCGCGGGCGATTTCGATGTCCGATTTCATGCTGTCCCTCATGGTCAACCTGGCGCGCCGCTGCCTTGCGGACGGCAGCGCGTGGTCGACGTTTCCTTGCTTGGCGTTAACGGGTCAAGAGTGCGCGAAAGCGCCCCATCCATTGGTCCCGTCTCAACCACAGCGCCGAGGACACCCAAAGGGCAATAATGACCCACGCATCGATGCCCAGCCGCAGCAGGAAGCCCATTCCGCCCTCGGGGACGGTCATGTCAAGCGCGTCGCCCCAGATCGACAGAAGAACGCAGGTGACAAAGGACCAAAGCCCGCCGCGCCCGATCTCGGACAGGGCGCGTCCCAACTCGGTATTGGCCATCCATTCGAAGGCTGGCGCCAAAGGCACCGTCACTAGCCAGCTTGCGGCAAGGATCGAGATCAACCGCAAGCCGTCCAGCGACCACTTGTCGATCGAGCCATAGACCAGCTTCAGCATGTCCGCGGCGGGTTTTGCGGGCTCGCCGATCCGCCAGCAAACGATGATCGCCAACCCGAAAAGCAGGATCGAGACGGAAACCCCCGTCAGGACCCCCGACCTTTGCCGCAGCACCGGCATGATCTGGCTGCGGAACGCGCCAAGCGCGACCCCGATGAAGAAGAGAAGCTGCCAACCGAAGGGATTGAACAGCAGGCCCTGCTGTTCTCGCTGGTTCGGGATCAAAGTGTTCAAAGGCCCGGAAAGCCACCAGATTCCGACCGAAACCGCCATCGCGGTGAACGGCATGCGCAGCAGGAAAGGCACGGTGACGGGGGCCGTCAGGATCAGCAGGACATAAAGCGCCAGCACGTCCAGCAGGTTCGGCTGCATCCACATCAGCGCGACCGTCGCGATGTATCCAGCCGGGTTCTCGATGATCCATCGGGCATACTGGAACCAGACGGCGGTGTGGTTCAGCTTCAATTCGAACAACAGCCGCGACAGCAGCGCCAGCAGGACCGCCCCGATGATCAGTGCGAGCCAGACCTCATAGGCACGTTTCAGGAAACGCCATTGCGCGGCCCGGCGCCCCTGCCGCGCCTCGACCTTGATCCAGACCATGCCGACCAGAAAGCCCGACAGCAGCACGAACAGCTCTGCCGCGTCAAAGACGGTGAAATTGGCAAGGGTCAGGTTTCGCATAATGCTGAGCGGCATGTGATCCAGCATGATGCAGACCAGCGCATAGCCGCGCAGCATATCCAGCGTGACGATCCGTTTCATTTCGGCAACTTCGCGAAGATGTCGACCAGGGTCCGGTTCTCAAGCATGGCAAGCTTTTCGGCCTCGGTCAGGAAACTCAGGGCCTCGGCCTGGGTGCCGGCATGGGCAAGCTTTGCTTCGGCCGAGATGGCGTCCAGCCGGCCCGCCGCCGGGCCGGAGGGCGCCCCTGCCCGCAGAAGCGAGGCGACGCGGGCCTGCATGGCCGGATCGCGGCCTACGGCGGCCAGGCCGTCTCGCGGCAGTGTGCCGGCGATGCGGTAATCCAGGGCGTTGGCGGCGGTCAGGATCTCTGGCGGATCGCGCTCTTCGGGCGTGACCAGAAGGCCGTGGCGGCGCGCCCAGCGGCCAAAGACCGGGCTGGCGGACCAGCGCGAGGTCATGGGCGACAGAATCAGTCCCGCCAGAATCGGCGACAACCAGATCAACTGGCCAGGGGAAAGGATCGCCAGCACGATCAAAGTGCCGATCCCCAGCGTCATGTGCAGCGAATGGCGGCGCAGCACCACCGACCATTGGGGCATCTGCCCGGCGCGGACCTGCGCCTCCCACCCGGAATCCCGCCCGCGCAGGATGTCGATGATCTGGCGAGTCTGGATCAGCATCTGAACCGGCGCGATCAGGGCCGAGAGCGTGATCTCGAACAGGGCCGAGGCCAGCAGCCTTGCGCTGCCCCCCGAATTCCGCGCGAGCGGCCGCAGCCAGGCGCGGAAGATGCCAATGAACTTCGGAATCAGCAGGAAGCACATCGCGGCAATGAACAGCCACAGCATCCGTACCGGGTCGAAGGTCGGCCAGTCAGGGAAAAGCTGGTAGGTCTGCGGGAAGTAATCCGGGCGCGACAGCAGCACATTTGCCGACAGCGCCAGTCCCACCAGAAGCATCGCCAGCCAGATCGGCGACATCAGGAAGCCCATGATTCCGATGACGAAATGCGCGCGGCTGACCCAGGTGAACCCGCGCGAGAAGATCAGGCGCGAATGTTGCAGATTGCCTTGCGCCCAACGGCGTTCCCGAACGGCCATGTCCAGCAGCGTGGGCGGGCTGCCCTCGAAGCTTTCGCGCAGGTCGTGGTCCAGCCGCACCTTCCAGCCCGCGCGGCGCATCAGCGCTGCCTCGACGAAGTCATGGCTGAGAATCGTGCCCCCGAAGGGCGGCTTGCCGGGCAGTTCCGGCAACCCGCAGCATTCCGCAAAGGCCTTCACCCGGATGATCGCGTTATGGCCCCAGAAATTGCCGTTATTGCCGGACCAGGCGGCGACGCCGCGCGCGATGGCGGGGCCATAGATGCGACCTGCGAACTGGGTCAGGCGTGCAAAGATCGTCTGGCCTCCGACCAGCATCGGCATGGTCTGGATCAGGCCGACCGCGGGGTCGGCATTCATGCGCGCGGACAATGCCTTGATCGTGGTCGCGCCGACGACGCTGTCGGCGTCCAGCACCACCATCTGGTCATAACGACCGCCCCAGCGAGTGACGAAATCGGCGATGTTGCCAGCCTTGCGCCCCTTGTTGCTGCGTCGCCGCCGATACCAGATCGGAACCGGAGATATGTCTCGTAATCTGCTGATTGCAATCATTTCCTCGAAAACGGCGCTGGGTTGGCGGCTGTCGGACAACACAAAAATTTCAGTCCGGTGGCCCAGCCCCACGCGATACAAGTCGCGCGCCAACGCTGCGAGCAGACCCGCGGTCGCCGCGGCATCCTCGTGATAGACGGGCATCGCCACGGCCAGTCGCGCCTCGTTCTCGCCCTCGGGTGTCGACAGGCGCGGCGCGAGGAAGCCCGCGATCATCGACGCGAACGAAAACCCGACCCAGGTGAAGGTCAGGCCAAACAGGATCAGCAGGACCGTCTGCAGAAAGGTCGGGTTGTCGCCGAAGACGGCGCGCATCTCTCGCAGGCCGGCCCAGGCGATCGCGGCCGCTCCGCCAAAGGCCACCAGTCGCGCAAGCATGGTGCGCAGGCTGGGCCAGCCGCTGTCGGGACCGTGCGGGGGCCTGCCGCGGAAATCCTGATCCGGCATCTCCAGATGGGCTTCGGGCGGGGTCGCGGGGCCGCCCGTCAGTTCAAGGTCAAGCGCCGCCCACTCCGCCTCTTCGGACAGGGGCAGGTCAACGCCGCCGTCGGCAGGCGATTGCAGCGGCATCAGCGGTTCGGTCTCGTTCACAATGTCACTCGCGCGTCCAGCGTGCGATCCACGTTTCGCTTAACGGGCCGTCCGGTCCATTCAGAACCGCCGAAAGGTCGGCGGGTTTCGTTCCGTCGGGAATATATTCAAAGGCCAGCCGCATTCGTCCCTGCTCGGGCAGGCGCAGCAGGTAGCTGTGCCCGATGCTGCCGCTTGAAGCGCGGACCTGCGGAACCGGATCGTCGGCCCCGAACAAATCCAGATCGAAGTCGATGACATAGGTGCGGGCCGTCGCGTTGTTTACCGATTGCCCCGACATCGTCTCCAGCACGCGCGCGATCGGGGCGCTGTCCGGCGGCTCGGGCGAGAAGCTGAGCATATAGTTGAAGTCGTAACGCTCATTCGCCTTCAGCGCGTCGGCAGGCTGCCAGAAGGTGACGATATTGTCGTTGAATTCGTTCTGCACCGGGATCTCGACCAGCGAGACGGTACCTTTGCCCCAGCCATCCTGCGGCGCGATCCAGGCCGAGGGCCGCTTTTCGTAACGCGCCTCGGCATCCTGATAGGCGTCGAAGTTGCGCGCACGCTGGGCCAGACCAAAGCCCAGCGGGTCCTGATCCACGAAGGCCGAGACCTGCAGCGTATTGTGCCCCGACAGAACCCGCCACAGGCGCTGCTCGCCCCCCGTCAGCATTTGCAGCCCGTCGCTGTCATGGACCGCCGGCCGATAGTCGTCGACGCGCGTGCGATCCGTCGGACCGAACCAGTACATCGAGGTCAGGGGCGCGATGCCGGCATTGGTCATGTCCTGCCGCGGGAACAACGCGACGCGCGTATCAAAGACCGTCTCGGCGCCTGGCGTGACGCGGAATTCATAGGCACCCGCGACCGAGCGGCTGTCCAGCAGCGCGTGGATCAGGACCGAGCGTTCCTGACCGCTCGGCTTGTGGATCCAGAAACCGCGGAACAGGGGAAACTCCTCGCCCTCGGCGGTCCCGGTGCCGATTGCCAGCCCGCGGGCCGAAATGCCGTAAAGCGTCCCGCGCGCCACGGCACGGAAATAGCTTGCACCCTGGAATACTGCGAATTCGTCCATCACGTCGGGGCGGTTCAGGGGCGCGCGCAGGCGGAAACCGGAAAAGCCCATGTTTCCGATGGTTTCGTAGTCGACGCCGTCGGGAAAAAGCGTCTGATCGAATTCGAACATATGGGGATCGAACTTGACCGGGATGACGATCCCTTCCTCGTCCACCAAGCTGATATCGACCGGCTCGTGGAAGATCGCGCCGGGCGGCAGAAGGTCCAGCGCAAAATCGCGGCTGCCCAGCCAGGGGTCCCGATCGCGACGGAAGCGGATGCCGCGATATTGGTCGTAGGTCAGGTTGCCGAAGCTGCCCACCAGGTCCGCATCGCGATAGGCATAGGGATTGGCCGCAAGATCGCGCGCCATGGCCGCCACATCTTCGAAGCCGAAGGGCTTGGGCTTTTCGGGGACCGGCGCCTCGGGCGCTGCGGGAGTCGCCGGAGCCTCTTGTGCGAAGGCCGCGCCAAGGCCCGAGCCGAGCGCCGAGGCGGCCGTCATGGCGGCTCCGGCAGAGATGACGAACTCACGACGATACATTCACTTGTCCCAACTTTAGGTCCATCCCCCTCAGGGTCCGGAAATTCGGTGCGGATTTGGCATTGTGACAACAATCAGGCAAGCCTTTTCGAGACCTGTGGCGAGCCCTTGCCAAATCTTGATCGAATTTTTCCAAATAGAAAAGGCGCGGCAATTCACCGCGCCCATTCCAGCCGACAAGTTTCGACCGTCTTTGGTATCGCTTAGCGATTCAGCTCTCGAACGACGCGGCCATTCGGCGCGATTTCGACCAGCACCGGCTCGCCTTCGGGGTTCGTGGCCTGGGCCACCGTGACCCGCCCCTGCTGGAGAATCTGGCCCAGTTCGGTGTAGCCCGCCTCGGTCAGGGTGGAGCGGATGGCATCCGGGGTCAGCGGATCGCCGCCTGCCGGCGGGTTCATGCCGTCCGGGCCGTCACCGGGGCCCATGCGGCCTTCATGGCGCGGGCCCTTGTGGTCCCGGTCGCCGCGGTCATGGTCGCCGTGGTCGCGGCCACCGTCGCGGCGCCAGTGACCACGATCGTCGTCGCGGCCCCGACCGTCGCGGTCGCCGTCATGGCGGCGGTGATGGCGATCACCGTCCGGACCCATGCCCGGAACGTGACCTTCGTCGTCACCACGGCCAAAGCGCATCAAGGTGCCGTCCTCGGCAAAGGCGGCGCGCACCGATTTCGACTTTGCGTCCTGCCCTGCCAGCATGACGCCACGGTCGCCAAGGAAGATCGCCTCGATCTGGCCCAGTTCGCCGAAGATCTGCTGACCGCGCACGGCCTGCGGCACCAGTCGCTCGACCAGCGCGGACGGCAGCGGCGCGTCATCGCGGCTGCGGATGCCGCGAAGGCCACCCTGTTCGTCCAGCATGATCCCGATCTCGGTGCCGTCCGGCAGCTTGCCGGACACGCGCGAACCGTGGCGCGACGACTTGCTGGTCAGATCGGTCAGCCCCACATCGCGCAGCGCCTCGGGCAGCACCACCTGCGCCTGCGCCCCGGCCTCGGCAGCCTCGGGCTGCTGCGGTGCGGTCTGGGCAAGGACCGGCCCGGCCAGCAGCGACATCAGGGCCGCCGCGGCGACCGATGAGGTGAAATATCTGCTCATGTCTTCATCCTGGTTCTTGTTGTCCATCGGGGCGGATGCGCCCCATGCGAATCACATCTAGCCGGCCTGTCACCAACCGAGCTCCAATGTCCCGTTTGGCTTTCGTTTGGATTTCCCGCAATATGGTCTTCGCATGTTCCGGCTTGCTCCGATACCCGCCCTGATGCGCCCTGCGCTGATCCTTGCCGCGACCGGTCTGGCGCTGCTTGTTCCGCTTGCCGGACTGCATGCGGATCCGGACGATCGCGGCTATTCCCGCGATTACGATGACGATACCGAACGCGAGTTCGACTTGCTGGAGCAACCCGGCTTTCGCATCATCCCCTTGCAGGATGCCGTGCGTCGTGCGACCGACCGCTTCCGCGGTCGCCTGATCGCCGCCCGGCTGCGCCCCCCCTATCCCGAGGAGGAGGAGCGCGGGGTTGAACTGGTCCACGAATTGCGACTGCTGACCCCCCGGCGCGACGTGCTGCTGATCCGTCTGGACGCGCGCACCGGCGACTTTCTGGAGGTTCGCGGCGCGGGCCTTGCCGAGGCCCGCCGCAAGCATGGAGACGATGAATGAGATGCCTGATCGTCGAGGACGACCCTGTCCTTGCGACCCAGCTGGCCCAGGCGTTGGGTGATGGTGGCTTTGCCTGCGACACGGCGGCGGACGGGGAACGCGGCGAATACCTGGGTGCGACGGAAAGCTATGACCTTGCGATCCTTGACCTTGGCCTGCCGGGTCTTCCCGGGATCGAGGTGCTGACCCGCTGGCGCGAGGCGGGCGTCTCGATGCCGGTGCTGATCCTGACCGCACGGGGCGACTGGACCGACAAGGTCGCGGGTTTTCGCGCCGGGGCCGATGACTATGCGGTAAAGCCCTTCCGGCTTGACGAGGTGGTCATCCGCGCCCAGACACTGGTGCGCCGCGCAGCGGGACATGCGCAGGCCGTCATCAAGGCGGGACCGCTGAAGCTGGACAGTCAGCTTGGCGTCATTACGCGCAATGGGATGGCGCTGCGGCTGACCGGGTTCGAAACGCGGATCCTCTCCTATCTTATCCACCACCAGAACCGCATCGTCAGCCGGACCGAACTTTCTGATCACCTGTATGACGCCGCCGCCGACCGCGACTTCAAGTCGATCGAGGTCGTCATCGGCCGCTTGCGCAAGAAGATCGGTGAAGGCCTGATCGAGACGCGGCGCGGCGAAGGCTATGTCCTGCGGGCCCCGGATTGAAACGCCCCCGGTTCTTTCGAGATTCGATCCGGGCGCGGCTGATCGGCCTGTCCGCGCTGCTGATCGGTGCGGCGCTGGTCGCCGGATACCTGACCATTGCCGCCATTCTGGACAGCTTCATCACCGACCGTTTCGACGCGGAATCCGAAGCGGTGGCCGATGCGCTGATCGCCGGGGCTACCGTGGACGACGCGGGTCGTCTGGTCGCGGGGCCTGCACCCACCGACCCGCGCTTTGGCATCCCCCTTTCCGGCTGGTTCTGGCAGATCCAGCAGGATGGCCGCGTCGCCGCGAAATCGGCCTCGCTTTTCGACAACGTCATGACCCCGCCCGAGGCGGATTTCATCGGCGGGGCCGGAACCGGTCCGGGGGGCCAGCCGCTGCGCGTGCTGCGTCATACCTTTACCCTGCCCGACAGCAACTCGGTGATGGCGGTGGTCGTATCGGCCCCGCGCGCGGAAATCGACGAAAGCGTGTCGCGCCTGCGCAGGCCGCTTGCCGTATCCTTGTCCGTGCTGGGGCTGGCTTTGGCGCTGGCCAGCGTGCTGCAGGTCGCGGCGGGGCTGCGCAGCCTGGATAAGCTGGGGCGCGACCTGCGCGCGATCCGTTCGGGCAAGGCCGATCACCTGCCCCTGCCCCCGGTATCGGAACTGCGCCCGGTCGCGTCTGAGATCAACGGCCTGCTGGAGCAGAACCGCCGCGTCCTGTCGCGGACGCGCGAGCATGTCGGGAACCTTGCCCATTCGCTGAAGACGCCGCTTGCGGCGCTGGACAACACCCTGCCCGCCGACCACCCCGGCCACGCGCTGGTCGCACGCATGGACCGCCAGATCGGTTGGCACCTGCGCCGTGCCCGCAGTTCCGGCGCATCACGCGTTCTGGGGCAGCGCACCCCCGTGACACCGGTGGCCGAGGATATCCTGATGGTCCTGCGCGGCCCGATCCGCGACTCCGGTCTGCAAATCGATCTGGACCTGCCCCCCGCGCTGGCCTTTGCCGGAGAGCGGCAGGATCTTGAGGAGATGATGGGCAACCTGATCGAGAACGCGGTGAAATGGGCGAATGCCCAAATCCATATCTCGGGCCGTCCCGATGGCACCGATCGTCTGCTGGTGCGGATCGAGGATGATGGCCCCGGCATGTCGGCCGAGGATCACGCCCTTGCGATTGCGCGGGGTGGCCGGCTGGACGAAAGCGGTCCACCCGGAACGGGGCTGGGGCTGGCAATCGTCGCCGATCTGGCGGCACTGCATGGCGGGCAATTGCGGCTGCAGCGATCTGACCTGGGGGGACTCGCGGCGATCCTGGCTTTGCCTGCCTGAAATATTCGCAGTCCTCCGGTTCCCGGTTTTTTACCATTTGATAAAAAAACGGACCTGTGCCAGCCTGATTCCAACAAAAGAACAAGCAAGCAGGGAGGTCACGCGGATGACCAACAGCCAGCTCACGCCCGGCGTGGTGTCGGGACGTTTGCCAGCATCTTCCTATGCCGAGAATTTCGCGGATGTCGCGCCCCCGCTTGTCGGGAACGAGGCGCGGATCGCGGCGGACAGGTGCTATTTCTGCCATGATGCCCCTTGTGTCACGGCCTGTCCGACCTCGATCGACATTCCGCTGTTCATTCGGCAGATCGCAACCGGAACGCCCGACGCGGCGGCCCGGACCATCTTTCACCAGAACATCCTGGGCGGCATCTGCGCCCGCGTCTGCCCGACCGAGAACCTGTGCGAAGGTTCCTGCGTGCGGATGGAGGCCGAGGGCAAGCCGGTCGAGATTGGCGCGCTCCAGCGCTTTGCCACGGACCATCTGATGGCACAGGATGAGCATCCTTTCCGTCGAGGCCCTGCGACCGGCAAAAGGATCGCAGTCGTGGGGGCCGGTCCCGCCGGGCTTTCCGCCGCGCACCGCCTTGCGGCCAAGGGCAATGACGTTACGCTGTTCGATGCACGGCCGAAGCCGGGCGGCCTGAACGAATATGGGATCGCCAGCTACAAGGCCGTCGACGGCTTCGCCGCGCGCGAGGTAGAATGGCTGATGGGCATCGGTGGCATCACTTTGGAAAGCGGCAAGGCGCTGGGTCGCGACATCACACTCGACGCACTGCGCGAAGGGTTCGATGCGGTGTTCCTTGGGCTGGGCCTGCAAGGCGTGAACGCGCTGGGAGCCGAGGGTGAAGAGCGTGGCAACGTCGGCCATGCCGTCGATTTCATCCGCGATCTGCGCCAGTCCGGCGATCTGTCGAGCCTGCCCATCGGGCGGGATGTGGTCGTGATCGGGGGCGGCATGACCGCGATCGACGCGGCCGTGCAGGCCCGGCTTCTGGGGGCGCAGAACGTCACCATCGTCTATCGCCGCGACCAGTCGCGCATGTCAGCCAGCCGGCACGAACAGGACCATGCCACCCAGTGCGGCGTCCGCATCATCTGCAACGCCGCGCCCGTGAAGGTGCATGGCAATGGCACGGTCAGTGAAGTCGAGTTCATGTATACAAGCGAAGGCCCGAACGGGCTTGAGGATACCGGTCAGCGATTCCGCCTGCCCGCCGATCAGCTGCTTCGCGCCATCGGCCAAAAGCTGGATGGCGCGCCGGCGGACCTGGCCATGTCGGGCGGCAAGATTGCCGTCACCGGGCGTGGCCGCAGTTCCTTGGCCGGTGTCTGGGCCGGGGGCGATTGTGCCGCGGGTGGGGATGATCTGACCGTGACCGCCGTTGCCGAGGGTCGCGATGCAGCCGAGGATATCCACGAGGCGTTGAATGGCCGTGCCTGACGATTCCCTGCTGCTCGGCTTCAGCGCCCCGCTGTTTCGCGATCCGGGCGGGCGGCTCCTGGCCGAGCGGCAGACAATCCTTGGGCTCAAGGCATGGCGTGACAACTTTTCGCACGTCACGGCCTTTTCAATCTGCCATGACGGCCCCGCGCCGCCAGGCTGGCAGGATGTCGAGGCCGAGGGCATCGGCCCCGAGGTCGAGACGGTGCCCCTGCCCAACACCTATCGGTTCAAGACCTTGATGCGCCAGCGGCGCGAACTGTCCGAGTCGATGCGTGTCTTGATGGGAAAGGCGCGCTACCGGACCTTCGCCTATGGCGGCTGGATCGGCGATCCGGGTGAAATCGCGGCATCGGTCGCGCGACGAAACGGGCTGTCTCACGCCATCTGGTTCGACCGTGTCGAATCCCAGGTCGCCCGGACCGAGGCCGGGGCTTCACTGGCGGCCCGCACCAAGGGCAATCTGCGCGCGGCAGTTTTTACCTATCACGAAAATCGGGCCGCGCGCGCTGCCGACCTGACGCTGCTGCATGGCGCGACGGTCTTCGATCATTTCAAGGGCATCGCCCGCAACCCCCACCAGGTCGAGGATATCCACTATACCGAAAGTGACCATGCCCCCGCGGACTTCATCGAGCGCAAGGCCGCCGAAGTCGCCGATGGGGTCCTGAACATTCTTTACTGCGGTCGCGCCGCCGCGATGAAGGGGCCGCTTGACTGGATCCGCACCATCGCCGCGCTGAAGGAACGCGGCATTTCATTCCGCGCCCGCTGGCTTGGCGACGGAGAGATGCTGAACGAGATGCGCGTCGCCGCCGCCCGCGCCGGACTGACCGGGACCGACCTGACGTTCGAGGGGTTCGTCAGCGACCCCGACAAGGTTCGCGAGGCCTATCGCAAGGCAGATCTGCTTCTGTTCTGCCACCTGACCGACGAATCCCCACGCAACCTGATCGAAAGCCTGCTCTCCGCCACGCCGATCATCGGCTATCGCGATCCCTATTCCGCTGGACTGGTAGAGGAAAAGGGCGCGGGCATGCTGGTGCGCCGCGGCGACGTGGCGGGACTGGTCGAAGCCGTCGCCGCACTGGCCACCGACCGCGCGCGCCTTTCCGACTTGATCCGGCGGGCAGGCGCGTCGGCCAGACATCTTACCCAGGCCAATGTCTTCCGCCGCCGCAGTGAAATCATTCGTAGCCAACTGAACCAGCCACGTCGCTGACGTAGCCAGAGAGGGTCACATGTCCAGTCTCAGCACCGAATTCGTGGGGATCAAGTCGCCCAATCCGTTCTGGCTTGCCTCTGCCCCGCCCACCGACAAGGAAATCAACGTCCGCCGGGCCTTTCAGGCCGGTTGGGGCGGCGTCGTGTGGAAGACCCTGGGATCCGAGGGGCCGCCCGTCGTGAACGTGAACGGCCCGCGTTATGGCGTTGTCTATGGTGCCGACCGACGCGTCCTTGGCATCAACAATATCGAACTGATTACCGATCGCCCGCTCGAGGTGAACCTGCGCGAGATCAAGTCCGTCAAGCGCGACTATCCCGACCGCGCGCTGGTCATCAGCCTGATGGTGCCCTGTGACGAGGAAAGCTGGAAGGCAATCCTGAAGCAGGTCGAGGATACCGGTGCCGACGGGGTCGAACTGAACTTCGGCTGTCCCCATGGCATGGCCGAACGCGGCATGGGTTCCGCTGTGGGCCAGGTGCCGGAATATATCGAGATGGTGACACGTTGGGTGAAGCAGCATTCCCGCATGCCCTGCATTGTCAAACTGACCCCGAACATCAGCGATATCCGTAAGCCAGCCGAGGCCGCGATGCGCGGCGGAGCCGATGCGGTCAGCCTGATCAATACGGTGAACTCGATCACCTCGGTCGACCTCGACCTTTTCGCGCCGCAGCCGACCATCGACGGCAAAGGCAGCCACGGCGGCTATTGCGGCCCCGCGGTCAAGCCGATCGCGCTGAACATGGTGGCCGAGATTGCGCGCAACCAGGCGACCCGCGGTCTGCCGATTTCAGGCATCGGGGGCATCACGACCTGGCGCGACGCGGCCGAGTTCATGGCGTTGGGGGCCGGAACCGTGCAGGTCTGCACTGCCGCTATGACCTATGGCTTCAAGGTGGTTCAGGAAATGATCTCCGGCCTGAAGGAGTACCTGGAGGACAAGCAGATCTCGATGTCGGACCTGATCGGACGTGCGGTCCCGAACGTCACCGACTGGCAGTATCTGAACCTGAACTACACCACCAAGGCGGTGATCGATCAGCAGGCCTGCATCGGATGTGGGCGATGCTATGCCGCCTGCGAGGACACGTCGCACCAGGCCATCGCCATGGGCCCGGGCCGCGTCTTCACCGTCAAGGACGATGAATGCGTGGCCTGCAACCTTTGCGTCGATATCTGCCCTGTCGAGAATTGCATCACCATGCGTGAGCTTGCCGTGGGCGAGATGGACCCTCGCACCGGCCGCACCGTCCGGCCCTATGCCAACTGGACGACGCATCAGAACAATCCGATGGCGCAGGCGGCAGAATAAGTCGCCCTGGCCTTCGGCACCCCTTGTTCCCCGTACGGCTTCGCGCTAGTCCCATGCGGTCGGAGGAGTGGCAGAGCGGTTTAATGCACCGGTCTTGAAAACCGACGTGGGGGCAACTCCACCGTGGGTTCGAATCCCACCTCCTCCGCCACTTTACTTTGAAAACAAACGATAATCTGGCGCTACGGATTGTCTACCCCGGATGATACCCGTCTTGATGAGTTGGGGTTAGGAATCGTCAATGGCGCTATGCGGACGAAGGTGCCATTGACTGAATTCCCCCACCCGTGCAGAGAGACCGAAAGCCCTCTCAACGAGATGCAGCATGGCAAGACGTATCGAGCTTCTGGGTATCAGCCACGACATCCTATCCGCATTCATCAGTCGCAATAATGATCTTCACGGATATTGGGCACTCGGGCAGTTGCGAAATACCATGGAATGCCGCCGCGCTGACCGCATGGTCATGACATTAACGGGCGAGGATCATGTTCAACAAGATCCAGAATGCCTTGGATTGTCCGAGCGATATTCGACGATGCTCCGCAAGCATGTGTCGAGCGAGGCGTTGCAGACCGCCGGCGGCACCGACCTGATCGGGGCATGGCTTTCGAACGCAGCAACCGGCCTGCCGGCATGGGCCGCGCTCGCGGTCATCATGATCGCTGCGATGGCCGTGACGCCGTTTCTGAACAATGCAGCGACCGTTCTTGTCATGGCCCCCATTGCCGCGACCTTTGCCGGACAGCTGGGCTTTAAGTCCGATGCCTTTTTGATGGCGGTGGCTGTTGGCGCGGGATGCGATTTCCTGACACCGATCGGGCATCAGTGCAACACGCTGGTGATGGGCCCGGGGGGCTATCGCTTCGGCGACTACGCCCGCTTGGGCGCGCCGCTATCGCTGCTTGTCTTGCTGGTCGGCGTACCGCTGATCCTGTTCGTCTGGGGTGCATAGCGTGAGGCTGCGGAGCCGCAAACGCCAGCGTGCCGCCGAATGCGGCATCACCGTCTCGGGTGTCGAAGGGCATCAGCTGGGCATCGACGTGCGCCCGGCGGATGGCAAGCTTTACGGGGTCTGCGCGGATGGCCGGCTAACCACCAAGCTGACCGATGTCGTGTCGGCGCCCACGGTGATCGCAGGCCACATAGCTTGGATCTGAGCGCAGCCAAGAAGACTCAAAGGAAGATACTGAAAAAGATCAGAGTGACCGTCTCCGCTCCTACTCCCATGGCCTTCTCACCTGTCGAAAGGTCGTCGGTTTATTCCGGGACGACAGCATCGGGCGTCTGCCACGCAAGGTGCTGCCCTCCGTCGACGCAGATCATTTGCCCCGTCACTGACCGCGCCCTCAGCAGGTAGGAAACTGCGTCCGAAATTTCTTCGGGATCGGGGCCACGTTGAAGAAGGATGGCCTGTGATTGCCGATCGAAGTCCGCCTCAGCTTGCCGC
>Ga0160446_100146_pt1 | contig 56949 bp, 49 predicted proteins | sample HID1973I_E1MG_FD_108200 | JGI IMG/M metagenome (GOLD analysis project Ga0160446, IMG submission 108200) | Enriched mosquito-associated microbial communities from UW Madison campus, WI, USA - HID1973I_E1 MG | ecosystem: Host-associated > Arthropoda: Insects > Digestive system > Unclassified ...
CCGATCACACCGACCGCGACGTCGGAGACGTCCACCGGGACCGTGATCGGGGCGTCCACGTCGATACCGTCCGAGCTGCCCTGCGAGGGAGCAGGCGCCGCCGGCGCCTCACCCGCACCAGAACCCGAACCGGAACCGGAACCGACGACGGCGTCACCGATCACACCGACCGCGACGTCGGAGACGTCCACCGGAACGGTGATCGGCGCGTCCACATCGATACCGTCCGAGGCACCCTGCGAGGGAGCAGGCGCCGCCGGCGCCTCACCCGCACCAGAACCGGAACCGGAACCGACGACGGCGTCACCGATCACACCGATCGCGACGTCGGAGACGTCCACGGGGATCGTGATCGGGGCGTCCACGTCGATGCCGTCCGAGACACCCTGCGAGGGAGCAGGCGCCGCCGGCGCCTCACCCGCACCAGAACCGGAACCAGAACCCGAACCGACGACCGCGTCACCGATCACACCGACCGCGACGTCCGACACGTCCACCGGGACCGTGATCGGGGCGTCCACGTCGACGTCGGCCGACTCCTGCGCGGGCTCCTCGGCGGGGGCGGCGGGCTCCGCCGCGGGCGCCGCGGGCTCCTCGGCCCGCTCGACCTCGGCGTCGCCGAGGACGCCGACGGCCACGCCGGACACGTCGACGGGGACCGTGACCGGCACGTCCACGTCGATGTCCGCCGGGGCTGCGGCCGGCTCCGCCGGGGCGGGCTCGGCCGGGGCCTCGGCAGGCGCCTCGGCGGGTGCCGCGGCCTCGGTGACGGTCGCGTCCCCGCCGACGCCCACGGCGACGTCGGAGACGGTGATCGGGACGTCCACGGGGACGTCGACCGAGACGTCGGGCAGGACGTCCGCGACCTCGCTCAGCTGAGCGTCGACCGAGACGTCGATCCCGAGATCTCCGAGGAGGTCTCCCTCGGCTGCGTGGGCCGCTCCGGCCCCGACGGCCAGGAGGCCGCCTGTGACGAGCGCTGTGCGCAGCGCGCGCCGGACGTAGATGTGCATGATGTGCTCTTTCCTGTCTGAGGTGGTGGCGCGTACGCGCCGGGTCGCGTGCCGTGCTCAGGGCACGGCGCGACCGCCTCAGGCAGGAGAGACGGGGACCTCGAAGAAGGTCGAGGGGTGCGCGGACCGGGCGTCGTCGACGACGACGGCCCACGAGTCGGGAGCGCGCAGGCCGGCGTCGCCGGCGAGCGCGGCGTCCGCCCCGGCGCCCGCGGTGCGCGGGGAGGCCGAGCCGGAGGGCGAGGGAGCCGCGCCGAGCGCGCCGTCCGCGGGGCCGGGCAGACCGCCCGGGCCGGTGGCCGGGCCGGACGGCGCGTGCGCGACGGTCTGCGGCGTCACGGCGAGGTCGGAGGGCGCGGTGAGGCCCGGGACCGCACCGTCCACGCCGGCCGCGCCGGCGACGGGAGCCGCGGGCGCGCGCGCCGGGACACGGTCGGTCCCGACGCCACGAGCTGCCGGGGCGCTCGCGCGGGACGACGGGGCCGCGGTCTCGTGCGTCGCACCGGGCGACGGCGGGGACCACGGGGTCCCGGCGGGCGGCAGGACGGGCTCGAGCGGGTCGACCGGCTCCAGCGGGTCGACGACCGGGCCGAGGACCGGGTCGGTGACCGGGGTGAGCTCGTCGGTCACCGGTGCGAGGAGGTCGAGCACCGGGGCCATCACGGGGGCGAGCGGCGCGGCGGCGTCGACGACGGGGTCGAGCACCGGGGCCAGCGCCTCCACGACGGGGGTCAGGACGGGCTCGAGCGTCTCCGCGAGCGGGGTCGTCACGGGCTCGACGGCCTCGACGACCGGGCGGGCGACGGGAGCGACCGGCTCGACCACGGCGTCGACCACCGGGGCGACCGGCTCGACGACGTCCTCCACGACGGGGGCGACCGGCTCGACGACCTTCTCGACGACCGGGGCGACGGGCTCGGTGACCTTCTCCACGACGGGCGCGACCGGCTCGACGACCTTCTCGACCACGGGGGCGACGGGCTTCGTCACGGGTTCGACGACGTCCCGCACGACCGGCTTCACGACGTCCTCGACCACCGGCTTCACGACCGGCTTCACGACGTCCTCGACCACGGGCTCGACGACCTTCTCGACGGTCGACGTCACGGGTGCGAGGGTCGTGCCGAGCCCGAGGGGGTCGCGGTCCGCGGCGGACGCGCCGCCCGCCGTCGCGACCGCGAGGGCGAGGCCGACCCCGAGACCTCCGCCGGCCACGAGCCCGCGCAGCACCCAGCGACGGGCGCGTGTGCGCCGACCCTGTGCGTCGTGCGTGCCGTCCATGACCGTCCTCGGTGCGTGGGTGGAACGTCGGCGGCCCCCTGAAGGCCTACGGTGGCCACGGTAGGCACGGTGTGACGACGCTCACCACCGGACGCGCCGGATTTCACCCGACCGTTGCCCCGAACACCAGACCGAGGACGTAGGTGGCCGCGGCGGCGCCGAAGCCGATCGCGACCTGCCGCAGACCGCGCGTCACCGGCGAGGTCCCCGACAGCAGGCCCACCGTGGCACCCGTCGCGAGCAGCGCGATCCCGACGAGCCCGGCGGCGACCGCGACCGCCGCGAGCCCGCTCAGCCCGAGCAGGTACGGGAGCACCGGGATGAGCGCGCCGGACGCGAAGAACAGGAACGAGGAGACGGCGGCACCGATCGCGGTCCCGTGGGTCTCGTGCTCGTCGGCGCTGGGCGCCGGGGCGATCTCGGTCTGGGCGGTGTAGGTCGCGAGGACGTCGGACGCGTGCGCCTCGGCCGCGTCGGGGGTCATGCCGCGCGCCCGGTACACGAGCGCGAGCTCGTTCGCGTCGACGTCGAGGTGCGGGAGCGCCGCCGACGCGTGCGGGCTCGGCGTCGAGGCGTCGAGCAGCTCGCGCTGCGAGCGCACGGACACGTACTCGCCCGCGCCCATGGACAGCGCGCCCGCGAGGAGGCCGGCGAGCCCGGACAGGAGGACCGTCTGGTTCGACGCGCCCGAGGCCCCGATGCCGAGGATGAGCGCGAGGTTCGACACGAGGCCGTCGTTCGCCCCGAACACCGCCGCGCGGAACGTGCCGGACATGCGGTTGCGCCCGCGCGTCGCGAGCCCGCGCACGACCTCCTCGTGGATGCGCTCGTCCGCGGCCATCGTCGCCGTCGCGTCCGCGTCCGTCTCGTACGACGAGCGCGACTCGGCGCGCTGCGCGAGCGCGAGCACGAACACCCCGCCGAACCGGCGCGCGAGCCAGCCGAGGCTCCGCGTGCGCCAGTTCCCGCGCAGCGGCCGCCCGACGTCGTCGCCCAGGAGGTCGAGCCAGTGCTGCTCGTGACGCCGCTCCGCCTCCGCGAGCGCGAGGAGGATGTCGCGCTCCTCGCCGCTGCGGCGGCTCGCGAGGTCGCGGTAGGACGCGGCCTCGGCGCGCTCGTCGGCGAGGTAGCGGCGCCACCGGCGCACGTCCCGTGCGGTCGGACGGCGCTCGGCTCCCTGCGCCGGCGTCACCCGGCCGGACGAGGGCTCGGCGGGCAGGCCGGACGAGGGCTGAGAGGGGGTGGGCATGCCTCCATGATGGCGAAATTCCGCGCTCCTGGGTTTCGTGTCGCCGAAGCCGGGGACGGGGCGGCCCGACCCGCGCCGTCCGGTCCGCCGCGCCCGCACGGACCGCGCGCCCGTCGCGCCCGCCCGTGCCCGCCCGTGCCCGCGCGTCCCGTGGTTGGATCGAGGGCATGAGCACACAGCCTGAACGCCCCGAGATCGACGCGCCCGAGGGCCCGGCACCGACCGAGCTCGTCGTCGAGGACATCGTCGTCGGCGACGGCCCCGAGGCCGCCGCGGGCTCGACCGTCGACGTGCACTACCTCGGCGTCGAGTACGAGACCGGCGAGGAGTTCGACGCGTCCTGGAACCGCGGGCAGTCGATCAACTTCCCCCTGCGCAGCCTCATCGCGGGCTGGCAGCAGGGCATCCCCGGCATGAAGGTCGGCGGGCGCCGCAAGCTCGTCGTCCCGCCGGAGCTCGCGTACGGCCCGGCGGGCGGCGGTCACCGCCTCTCCGGCAAGACGCTGATCTTCGTCATCGACCTGCTCGGCGTCTCCTGACCCGACGCCGGCCCGCTCCCGCGGGCGCCGCACGTCGCCGGGGCCCTACCTCCTCGTGAGGGAGGGCCCCGGCTCGTGCGCGGGAACGAGCCCGCGCTCGGGACGCCGCACGGCCGCCGAGCGCGCCGCGACGACCCGGTCGACGACCACCCCGAGGACGATCCCCGTCACCACCCCGACGGCGACGGCGAGCAGCGGCCGGTCGCCGAGCCACCGCGCCGCGAGCGTGCCGATCGCGACCGTCCAGGACGCCCACGCGAGGGACGCGACGGCCGAGAGCGCGACGAACCGGCGCCGCGAGAACCCGACGGCCCCCGCGGTGACGTTGACGGCGGTCCGCCCGACGGGCACGAAGCGCGCACCGAGCACGACCGACGCGCCGCGGCGGTCGAGCGTGCGCGTGGCCCAGTCGACCGTGCGTCGTCCGCGCGGCCCCCGGAGGGCGGGCACGGCCCGCGTGCCGACCGCGCGGCCGACGGAGTAGGCGAGCTGGTCCCCGCACCACGCCCCGAGCGCCGCGACGAGCACGACGACCCACCAGACGTACCGCTCGCCCGCCTGGGCCGCGACGGCGAGCGTCACGACGACGGTCTCGCCCGGCACCAGAGGGAAGAGCCCGTCGCCCGCCGTGGCGGCGAACAGCGTCGGCAGCGCCCACACGGAGTCGACGAGCGCGAACAGCCACGCCTCGACCTGCCCCCAGAACCCCGCGATCCCCTCGACCATGACGTCCAGGCTGGTCGCCGCGCGGCGCCCGCACCATGGGGTATGCCCCCCATCCGACCCTGAGGCGTCCCCGAGCACGGCCCGACCGCGGGGCGGACGGTGTGCCCCGGCACCCCCGGCGAGGGGGGACAATGAGGCCCGACGCATTCGCCTCCCCGCACCGCAGCCGGCTGTCGGGGACGTCCGTGATCGAGGAGAGCTGTGCTCACTGTCAGTACCGACGGCTCCTGCCTGAGCAACCCGGGCGGGGCGATCGGCTGGGCGTGGATCAACCACGACGGGACGTTCGACTCCGGGGGCGCCGCGAGCGGCACCAACCAGGTCGCCGAGCTCACGGCCCTCCTGCAGGCCGTCCGCTCGCACCCGGGCGCCGAGCCGCTGCTCATCGAGTCGGACTCGCAGTACGCGATCAAGTGCGCCTCGGAGTGGGTCGTGGCGTGGAAGCGCAAGGGCTGGCGGACGGCGGGCGGCCAGCCGGTGAAGAACCTCGAGCTCGTGCAGGCCATCGACCGGGCCATCACGGAGCGGGCCGGGCCCGTCCGGTTCCGGTGGGTGCGCGGCCACGTCGGCGACCCGTTCAACGAGCGCGCCGACCAGCTCGCCGGCCTCGCCGCCCAGGACTGGGCGGCCGGGCGCGGCGACCTCGACGGGACGCTCGTCCCCGAGCTCGGCGACCCCACGGGCCGGGGGACCCGGACCGCGCCGACGGCGGCCGTCGCACCCGCGGCGAAGGTCGCGGAGCCCGCGTGGGACATGGACACGCTCTTCGACTGACCGCACCGGTCCCCCGCCCGTCGACCTCGCGGTCGGCGGGCTCGTCGTCGTGCGCCGCAGCTGCTCCTCGTGACCTCAGCGATATCTCACACATTGCGCCAGAAGATGACACACGGGCAAGCGCCGCCCCTTATCCCGCCTCTCGCGCCCTCTGATGCCGTGACGCGCCGGAGCGTGCCCTCACCAGGGTGAACGGCGCCCGCGACACACTGCCGCGGCGCCTGCCCTTGACCTCACGGGCAGGAAGCGCCACGATGCCTACGTTCACATGTGTGCGGTTGTGAGCATATCTGTGAGCAACGCGACCGCACCCGGCGCGACGCTGCGCCTCCGTCGAGACAACGAGGTTCGAATGGATTCCACCCCCGTCGCCCCTGCGCGACCCTCCCCCGCACGGCGCGCGGCCGCCGCCGTGGTCGCCGCCGCCCTGGCCGTCCCGGTCGCCGCGGGCGTCCTGGCGCCCGCCGCCGCGGTCACGATCGGCCCGGCGTCCGTCGTCGTGACGACCCGCACCGACGGCGCCTACACCGAGACCGGCACGTGGCAGCAGGCCCGCGACCCCGGCTACGAGGGCGGCACGACGCGCTTCTCACGCGAGCCGGGCGCGACCGCGACGTGGACGCTCACCGCCCCGGCCGACGGCGACTACTCGATCGACGTCTACCACGCCGCCTCGCAGGACAACGCGCGCGCCGAGTACACGTGGACGCCCGGCCAGGAGGATCCCGTGGTCGTCGACCAGCGGTCGCCGGGCAGCACGTGGCGCACGATAGGTGACGTGCACCTCGACGCCGGCGAGACCGTCGCGCTCACCGTCACCGCGACCGCGGGCGCCGCACCGAGCGCCCCCGCCCTCAACGTCATCACGCGTGCGGACGCCGTGCGGCTCCAGCAGGACCCGTGCAGCGCGGTCCCCGCCGCCGCGGCGGCGCCCGTCGACGCGGACCCGGTCGAGCGCGACGGCTTCACGGTGACCCAGCACGGGACCGTCGTCGAGATCGGCACCGGCTCGTGGTCGATGTCCGTGGACCGCGACGGCTTCCGCTACGCGCTCGCCCGCGACGGCGAGACGGTCGCGGCCGCGCACCCGACGTCGGGCCTGCAGCTCAGCCCGGCGGACGGACGGTTCTGCGACGCCCGGCGGGCGACGCTCGTCGAGGTGACCGACGACGCCGCGGTCTTCGAGGTCGCGTTCGGGTCCGGCGCGACCGCGACCGTCGAGGCCGTGCCGTCCGCCGACGCGGTCAACCTGCGCGTGCGCGCCGACGAGGGCACCGAGAAGACCCGGGCCCGCACCGCGGGCGGTCTGAACCCGGCCTACGGCCTCGGCGAGCTCGGCGGCCTGGGCGACAGCCTCAACGTCTACGGGACCAAGGACGTCGAGTACTACGCGCAGCGCGCGCCCGACGGCCCCAAGCTCCGGTTCGTCTCGAGCTTCACCGTCTTCCCCGGGCGCGACCTCGCCCAGGTCGTGCTCGACGACGGCCGCCTCGCGGTCCAGGTCGACGACGACGCCACGCTGCTCGGCGTCGACGGCGCCGAGATGGACGGGCTGCACTACTTCTTCGGCGACATGGAGACGATCTACTCGACGTACAAGGACGTGCGCAACGCCGCCGGCTACGTCGACACCGAGCCGGACGAGACGTTCTTCGGCGTCGGGTACGAGTCGTACGGCGCGCTGGGCTACAACACCAACCAGGCGACCATCACGCAGTCCGTCACGGACTACCTCGCCCAGGGCTACCCCCTGCGCTGGTCGGTCACGGGCTCCGGCTTCTGGCCGTACCGCGTCGCCGGCGACGGCACCGTGCTCGCCCAGGGCACGACGTCGAGCTTCGGGATGTGGGGCTACAAGTACCCCGACGCCGACGCGTACAAGCAGTTCTTCGCCGACAACGACCTCGCGCTGATCCTCGGCCTGCGGCAGTCCTTCCGGGCGCTGCCCGAGGACGGCGGGAAGTGGGAGGAGGCGATGGACGGCCCGTGGAGCCGCATCGGCAAGGAGAAGGGCTACTTCATCGAGGACGCGGACGGCGACGCGATCGCCTTCCCGACGCCCAACTTCCCCACCGACAAGATCTACCTCGTCGACCCCGAGAACCCCGAGGCCGTCGCGTGGTTCGTCGAGCTCAACCGCACGTGGGGCGCGGACGGGTTCAAGGAGGACCACATGTTCGACGCGACCGCGGCCGGCCTCGTCGACAACGCGCTCGTCAACCCGGTCAACGAGGCCCTCGCCGCCGACGGCTCGCTCGTCATGGTCAAGGACTCCGCGTTCTCCGTCGCGGGCTCGATCCTGCGCTTCAACGACACCGACTACGACCACGGCGCGAAGGACCAGGACCGCACCGCGATCGCCGGTCTCGCGTTCGCGGCGAGCGGCCAGCCGAACTTCTACCCCGACATCGTCGGCGGGCGCATCATCCGCGACCTCGAGACGAGCTCCGCCAAGCAGGTCTTCCTCACGCGCAACGCGATGCTCGCCGCGGTCTCACCGTCGATGTCGTTCGGCAACGAGCCGTGGCGCATGAACGACCCCGAGCTCGTCGAGGCGACGCTCAAGGCCGCGCAGTGGCACGAGGAGTACCTGCCGTACATCTGGTCGGCGGCGCTCGACTCGTTCCGCACCGGCTACCCGTCGACGGCGACCCCGCTGCCGATCGCCTACCCGGACGACGCGGCGACCTACGAGCTCGTCTCGCGCGACGCGAAGCAGTACCAGTGGATGCTCGGGCAGTCGCTGCTCGTCGCGCCGCTGTACGGCAGCGACGTCCACGGCAAGGGCCGCGCCACCGCGCCGACCGCGCGCGACGTCTACCTGCCCGAGGGCCGGTGGACCGACCTCGAGACCGGCGAGACGTTCCAGGGGCCGACCACGCTCGAGGACTACGAGCAGCCCTACGGCAAGGTCCCGGCGTTCGTCGGCGGCACGGGCATCCTCGTGCACGCCTCGGGGCCCGACGCCGGGACGGCGGCCGGCCGCGACGACGACACGGTCGGCGCGCAGGTGTTCCCCGTCGCGGAGCGCGGCTCCGCGTACACGTGGACCGACGGCGAGACGTCGGGCACGATCACGGCCGACGTCGAGGACTGGTCGGCCGTGCGCGTGCTCCGCGAGGACACCGGCGCGGAGGTCGGCTTCACCGTCGACGACGTCACCGGGGCCGTCGAGTTCGACGTCGAGCGGGGCGTCGACTACCGGGTCGAGGACGTCGCGACGCCGGTCGTCACGGTCGTGGCCGAGGCGCGCTGCCTCGCCGGCACCGCGCACGTCGCGGTGCGGGCGACCAACGACGGGTCGACCGCGGTCGACGTCACGCTCGCGACGCCGTTCGGCTCGCGGTCGGTCGAGGGCGTCGCGCCGGGTGCGAGCGCGTACCAGGCGTTCTCGAGCCGCGCGTCGTCGGTCGAGGCGGGCACCGCCGTCGTCACCGCGACCCCGACGGACGGCGGCCCGTCGGTCCGGCAGGAGGTCGCCGTCCCGGCGCGCACCTGCTGACCTGCGTCGCGACCGCGCGCACGAGCGGGGGCGGCGGTGCCGGGAGGCACCGCCGCCCTCGGGCGTCCGGGGCGGGTGCGACGATGGGTGGGTGACCGTCGCGCCGAGCACGGGCCTGGAGCCCGCCGAGCACGGCCCCGGCGACCTCCCGGGACCGGCCGTCGTCCCGGCGACCGCGCACCGCGACCCGCGCGTCCGGCGGTTCGTCTCCGGGCGCCCGCTCGACCTGCGGCTCACGCTCGACCGCCTCGCGCGCGGTCCCTACGACCCGACGACGCGCCGCGCGCCCGACGGCGAGACCTGGCGCACGAGCCGCCTCGCGTCGGGACCGGTGACGTACCGGCTCGTGCAGGCGGCGCCGCGCGAGGTGCTGTGCCACGCGTGGGGCCCCGGCGCCGACGAGGCGCTGGAGACGCTGCCCGACCTGCTCGGCGAGCGCGACGACCCCGACGGCTTCGTCCCCCCGGCCCCGCTGCGCGAGACGCACCGGCGGGCGGGCGGGCTGCGGGTCCCGCGCACGGGTCGCGTGCTGGAGGCGCTCGTCCCCGCGATCCTCGAGCAGCGCGTCCAGACGGTCGCGGCCTGGCGCTCGTGGTCGTCGCTCGTGCGCCGGTACGGCGAGCCCGCGCCCGGCCCCGCGGGGGACGGGGGCATGCTCGTCGTGCCCGACGCCGCGGCGTGGGCCGCCGTCCCGAGCTGGGAGTGGCACCGGGCGGGCGTGGACCCCGGCCGGGCGCGGACCGTCGTCGCGGCGGCGCGCGTCGCCCGGCGGCTCGAGGAGTGCGCCGCGGTGCTCGACGCGCACGGCGCGACCGCCGCGCACGCGCGGCTCCAGGTGGTCCCCGGCGTCGGGCCGTGGACGGCGGCCGAGGTCGCGCAGCGCGCGCTCGGCGACGCCGACGCCGTGTCGGTGGGCGACTACCACCTGTCGAAGGCCGTGGGGTGGGCGCTCGTCGGCGAGCGCGTGGACGACGAGCGCATGCTCGAGCTCCTCGCCCCCTACGCGCCGCACCGGTACCGCGTGGTCCGGCTGCTCGAGGTGTCCGGCCGCGGGCGTCCGCCGCGCCGGGGCCCGAAGCTCTCGATCCAGGACCACCGGCGCAGCTGACCGCTCCGCGGCCGTCAGGTCACTCGGGCAGCGCGCAGACCCCGTCGACGCACGTGCCGGCGTCGTCGGCGCCGAGCATCGTGAACGCGGGCGCCTCGTCGTGGTGCGGGGCCGCGGCGTCGGCCGCCGAGACGGTCATGAGCGTCGTGCGGCGCGGGTTGGCGATGGACCGGAAGAGCGTGGTGTCGGTCATGGGAGATCCTCCTCGTGGGAATCACGGGCTCCGTCGCACGTGGGGTGGAGCCGGCAACGTCGCGGGCTTCGTCTCAGTCTCAGTGATACCGAGTCGCAGGTCCACCGCGGCGGCTGTGACGTGCGTCGCTCAGGCGGCCGCGCCCTCGGCGGCGGCCTGCTCCAGCACCTGGACGAAGACGGCCGGGTCCTGCGCGCCCGAGACCCCGTACCGCCCGTCGACGACGAAGAACGGGACGCCGTTGATGCCGTAGGCGCGCGCCTGGTCGATGTCCGCCTGGACGGCGTCGGCGTACCGGCCGTCCTCGAGCGCCGCGACGACCTCGTCGCGGTCGAGACCCACCTCGGCCGCGAGGTCGGCGAGCTCGGCTACGCGACCGACGTGCTTGCCCTCCTCGAAGTACGCCTTGAGCAGGCGCTCCTTCATCTCGACCTGGCGCCCGTGCGCCTTCGCGTGGTGCAGGAGCTCGTGCGCCGTGAGGGTCTTGGTGTGCTGCAGGGCGTCGAAGTCGTACGCGAGCCCCTCCGCCGCGGCGAGCTGCGTCATCTGCCCGAGCATCTGCTCGACCTGCTCGCGCGGCATGCCCTTGTGCCCGGCGAGGAAGTCGACCTCGGTCCCGTCGAAGTCGACCGGGGTGTCCGGCGCGAGCTCGAACGAGTGGTACTCGATCTCGACCTGGGGCGCGAAGCCCTTCTCCTCGAGACGCCCCAGCGCCGTCTCGAGCCGACGCTTGCCCACGTAGCACCAGGGGCACGCGACGTCGGACCAGATGTCGATCTTCACCGTCGAGGGAGTCTGCGTCATGTGAACCGTCAACTGTGGGCGAGGCTCACCGATTCCCGTCGGCCGCTGTGACGTGCGACGCCCGGTAGAGGTCCTGGAGCACGAGGATCTCCGCGCCGTGGTGGATGAGCTCGCGGTTGAGGTGCGCGACGAGGTGAGCGAAGGGGGCCTGCGCGTCGATCTCGGTCGCCTGGCTCAGCCCCACGGTGAAGGCCGCGTCCTCGGGCAGCGCCTCGACGTCCGCGCGCCAGCGGTCCACCTGGTGCCGCAGCCCCGCGACCGCCGGGCCCAGCTCGCCCGAGAACTCGACCGCGTCCCGGCGCAGCTCGTGCGCGCCGAACGTCCACTCCCACCGCTCGAAGAACACCTCGGTGAGGTGCGCGACGAGCCACGCGATCGTGCGCGGCTGCGACGACTCCGGCCCGGCGGGCCACTCCATGACCCACGCGCCCGCCCCGAGCGTGCGGGGGCTGCGCTCCTCGCCGCGCCGCACGACGCGCAGCGCGTCCGGCCCCGGCTCCCACTCCAGCTCCGCCTGCGTGAGCGTCGCGAGCCGGTCCGCCACCTCGAGCCAGGAGAAGCCGAGCTGCCCGCGCACCACGGCAGACGCCGTCGGCACGGTGAGCACGGACCAGTCGAAGTCGGGGCTGCCGTAGACCGTCTCGCCGTCCTTCTCGTGCACCATCGCGCGCCTCCTCGTCGTGGGCGCCGCCGTCGGCACCGCGGTCGTCCTGCGACACTAGGACCGACCGCCCACACCGACCGACCGGAGCCCCCGTGCGCGTCCGTCCCCGCACCGTCCTGCTCGTCGCGACCGGCGTCGCCGTCGTGCTCCTCGCGGCGCTCGTCGTCTTCCTCGCGGTGAACGGCCTCGACGGCATCCCGGACTGAGCCCGCCGCACCGCGCGCGCCCGGCCGCCGGAGGGAGCATCCTGCAGGGAGGTCCGAGCGCCTCGGGCCCCGTGCAGGAGGGACCCCCCGTGAGCGCCCACGACACCGTGCCCGACCCCCAGCTCGTGCTGCTGCGCCACGGCGAGACCGAGTGGAGCGCGACGGGCCGGCACACCGGCCGGTCCGACATCCCGCTCACGGTCGCCGGCGAGCAGCAGGCCGTGGCGGCCGGGGTGTGGGTGCAGCGGTGGGCCGACCTGCGCGGGCGACGCCCCGCCGTCGTGCTCTCCAGCCCCCGCCAGCGCGCCCGCCGCACGGCCGAGCTGGCCGGGTTCCCCCACGCGCCCACGGACGACGACCTCGCCGAGTGGGACTACGGGCCCGTAGAGGGCCGCACGGCGGTCGACGTCGGCGCGGACCTCGGCCGCGACTGGCTGATCTTCCGCGACGGCGTGAACGTCCTCGCGTCGCCGGACGGGCACCGCGGCGAGGAGCTCGCCGAGGTCGCGGCACGCGCGGCGCGCGTGCTCGACCGGGTCGAGCCGACGCTGCGCGACGGGGCCGACGTCGTGCTCGTGGCGCACGGGCACCTCCTGCGCGTGCTCGCGACGGTCTGGCTCGGGATCGACCCCTCGCTCGGCTCGCGGTTCGAGCTCGGCACGGCGGCGATCAGCCTCCTCGGGTACGGCCACGGGCTGCGCACCGTCGAGGGCTGGAACCTCCCGCCGGCGGGCTGACCAGGACCGCCGCCCCCGAGCGGCCCTCCCCGCGGCGCCCGCGGGATGGCACCATGCTCCCCATGGGACTCAGCGAGAAGCACCTCACCGAGGGCGAGCACGTCGTCATGGAGCTCAAGGAGCACGCGAAGGCGCTGTTCTGGCCGCTCGTGCTGCTCGTCGCGCTGGTCGTCGCGGTCGTCGCGGTGGTCGTGCTCGTCCCGAACGACGTCGCGCGCTGGGCGGCCGCCGGGGTCGCGCTCGTGGCGGCGGTGCTGTGGGTCTTCGTCCCGTGGCTGCGCTGGCGCACCACGGAGTACACGGTGACGAACAAGCGCATCGCGATGCGCTCGGGGATCATCACGCGCACGGGTCGCGACATCCCGCTCTACCGCATCAACGACGTCAACTACGAGAAGGGCCCGATCGACCGGCTCTTCGGCTGCGGCACCCTCGTCATCTCCGACGCGACCGACAAGCCGGGCCTCGAGCTGCACGACGTGCCGGACGTCGAGAGCGTCCAGGTGCGCCTGCACGACCTCCTGTTCAGCGCCGACGACGGCTCCGACGACGGCGAGTGGCCGCCCAACGAGCCGCCGCGCGGCCCGCGGGCGCCGCGCATCCCGCGCGCCGGGGCCTGACCCGGCGTCAGCCCGCGTACCGCAGGGCGCGCCAGTCGTCGCCGAGCGCGTCGGCGAGCCCCTGCCCCAGGTGCGCCGACCACCACACGCCGTCGTCGCTCCCGTCGACCTCGCCGAGCTCGACGTGCTCGCCGCGCGCGCGGAGCAGGTCGCGCACCGCGCGGCTCGCCCCCGCGGCGTCCTCGTGGGTGCCCACCTGGAGCACGACCCGGCCCGCGCCCCGCGGCGCGGCGCGCAGCCAGGCCGCCGTCTCGGCGTCGGGCCTGGGCAGCGACGCCGACTGGCCGACGGCGTGGCCGAACCGGTCCGGGCGGTGCCGCACCGCCTGCAGCGCGGCGAGGCCGCCGAGGCGCTGCCCGACGACCACCGTGAGCGCGGGGTCCGCCGTGACTGCGACCCCGCGCGCGGCGAGCCGCCGGGTGACGTCGGGCAGGAGGTCGTCGGCGAGCGCGTCGCACGACGGCGACCCGTCCGGTCCCGGGCGGCCCGCGCCGGGCGGGGCCGCCTCCGGGGCGGCGCCCGCGGCTCGCGGCGGGGCCGCGCCCGGGGTCGCCTGGTCCGGCGGGCCCACGAGCACCCCGACGAAGAGCGGGAGGTCCCGGCGCGCGACGAGGGCGTCGAACAGGCCCGCCGCGTCGCGCTGCTCGGCCCAGGCCGCGCCGTCGTGCAGCAGGACCAGCGGCAGGGCGAGCCCGGCGTCGGCCGCGCCCGCCGGGACGTACGTCCACACCGGCCGCTCCTGGCCCGCGCGGCCCCACACGTGCCGCTCGAGCACGCCGCGAGCGTCGTCCCCGCGCGGGACGGGGCGCCGCAGGGCCCGCGGCCCGCGCGCGACCGACCACGACCCGCCCCTCTCGCCGCGGTGCGCCGGCACCGCGTTGAGGGGGTCGGCCACCGTGGTGCCGAGGCGTCCGCGCCACGTCGCGCGCGCGGCCGCGTCCGGGCCCGGCACGGCGGGGACCTCGTCGAGCTCGACGAACCCGTACCCGGAGACCCACTCGGGCCCGGTCGCGTACGCCGCCCACCAGATGTCCGTCCCCGGCACGCGCTCCATGAGCCCGTCCGCGGGCTCGAGGTCCGTGAAGGGACGGACGTCCAGGTACACCGCGGCTGCGTCCGCGGACCGGTGGAGGAAGAGGGTGAGGTCGGTGCCTCCCGGGCCGGGCACGCGCAGCGGCGTGCCCAGCCGCGCGACCTCGCGCCACCACGGGTCGGTCCCCACGGGGGCCGGGTCCGCGACGACGGCGCACAGCCGGTCGGCGGGCATCGTGAGGCGCCCACGGACGCCCTCACCGAGGTAGGGGCGTACCTCGTGGATGACCGTCGTCAGTCCCGCGGAGGCGTGCACCTGCGAAGGTTAGCCCGTTCTGTCCGGACCGCGCTGCCCGGGACCGCCCCGCCTCCCGAGGTCCTGCGCTGTCATCGTGCCCCGCCGCCCCGTCAGTCCTCGACGGCCAGCCCGGCCGCGATCTCGGCGCGCTCGCGCATCTCGTCCGTCAGCCCGACGTCGCCCTCGAGGTGCGCCGCGAGGAGCCGGCGCGCGACGTCCGCGGCCCGGCCGGGCGCGTCGGCGCGGCCGTTCCAGGCGCCGAACCAGTCCGCGAGAGTCACGCCGTGCTCGGGCCGGTAGCAGACCGTCACCGCGTCGCCCGCGCTCAGCTGGCCCGTGCGCACGACGCGCAGGTAGGCGCCCGTGCGGTTCGCGACGGTGAACCGCTTGACCCACCGGTCCTCGCCGAGGCGGCGCGCGAACGTCGCGCACGGCGTGCGGGGCTGCGTCACCTCGAGCATCGCGGTCCCGACCGACCACCGCTCGCCCACGACCGCCTCGCTCACCGGGATCCCGCGCACGCGCAGGTTCTCCCCGAAGAGGCCCGGCGGGACCTCGCGCTCGAGCTGCCCGACCCACCAGTCGGCGTCGTCCTGGCCGTACGCGTACACGGCCTGCTCCTCGCCGCCGTGGTTGGCGCGGTCGGCCTGGAGGTCGGCGTAGAGGCCGAGGCGGCGGACCTTGACGGGGCCGTCCACGGGGCGCTTGTCGATGGCCGTGACCCCGACCGGTCCCGCGTCGGGCAGGAGGGCGTGCACGCGGCACACGGCGAGGACCTCGCCCGTGAGGGCGGAGGACGCGAGCTCGGTGGTGGGGGCGGCGGTGCTCATCCTCGGATTGTCTCAGGACACCGCGGTCGGGACGATGGTCACGTCGCGGACCCTCCCTCGTCCCGGCCGGCACGCCGGACCCGGCGGGTAGCCTCACGGGCATGAGCCTCGCCCGCCCCTCCCTCTGGGAGCAGAAGGTCGCCGCCGACCCCTCGCACTCCACGTGGTACGTCGAGCGGTTCCGGCGCATGGCCGCCGACGGCGCGGACCTCGCCGGCGAGGCCCGGTTCGTCGACGCGATGCTGCCGCGCGGCGCGCGCGTGCTCGACGCCGGGTGCGGCCCCGGGCGCGTGGGCGCGGAGCTCGCGGCGCGCGGCCACACGGTCGTCGGCGTCGACGTCGACCCGGTGCTCGTCGAGGCGGCGCGCACCGACCACCCCGGCCCGGACTGGCGCGTCGGCGACCTCGCCGACCTCGACCTGCCCGCCGAGGGCGTCGCCGAACCGTTCGACGTCGTCGTCTGCGCGGGCAACGTCCTGACGTTCCTCGCGGCCGGGACGGAGGTCGAGGTGCTCCGGCGCTTCCGGGCTCACCTCGCCCCGGGCGGGCGCGCCGTCGTCGGGTTCGGCACGGCCCGCGGCTACGCGCCGGACCAGTTCGTGGCCGACCTCAAGGAGGCGGGCCTGCGCGTGGACGTCGCGCTCGCGACGTGGGACCTGCGCCCGTGGACGCCCGACGCCGACTTCCTCGTCGCCGTCCTGTCGGCGGCGGACGCGCCCGCCGGGACGCCGGCCGGCTGAGGGTGCCGTCGTACCGCGTGAGCCTGGCCGTCGGGCTGCTGCACCCCGGCACCGACCCGGAGGCGGTGCTGCCCGCGGCCGTCGCCGCCGGTCGCGCGCGCACGACCGTCGAGGCCTACGACGTCGGCGTCGTGCGCGGCGAGGCACGCGTGACCGTGCGGTTCCTCGCCGACGGCGACGCGGCGGCGCACGTCGTGGCCCGGGAGGTGGAGGACGCCGTCCGCGGTCTCGCCGCGACGTCGGGCCGTCGCCTGACGCGGCGCTGGGGCGCGCGCTGGCACCCCGCCTGACGCCCCCGCCGCGGCTCCGCGCGCGTCGTCGGACCGTCGCCGGTTGAATGGAGCGGGCCAGCCGACGACGACGACCGGAGGTGCCCCGTGGCCACGAGGAACGGCCTGTTCCGGCGCAAGTCCGTGGAGGACTCGCTCGCCGCGGTCGACGACCCGGAGCGCTCGCTCAAGCGCGACCTCACCGCGTGGGACCTCGCGATCCTCGGGGTCGCGGTCGCGGTCGGCGCGGGGATCTTCTCGGTCGGCGCGACCGCCGCGGCGAACTACGCCGGCCCGAGCGTCATCGTCTCGTTCGTCATCGCCTCGATCGTCTGCGCCCTCGCGGTGATGTGCTACGCCGAGTTCGCCTCGGCGATCCCCGTCGCCGGGTCCGCGTACACGTTCTCGTACGCCACCATGGGCGAGCTCGTGGCGTGGATCATCGGCTGGGACCTCATCCTCGAGATGCTGCTCGCGGCCGCGGTCATCGCGAAGTTCTGGGGCGTGTACCTCGCCGACGCGTTCGGGCTCTTCGGCATCGACCTGCCGCTGACGATCCCGATCGGCCCCGTCGACCTCGAGTGGGGGCCGGTGTTCATCGTCGCGGTCTTCACGACGCTGCTCGCGATCGGCACCAAGCTCAGCACGCGCGTCAACTCCGTGTTCACGGTCATCAAGGTCGCGATCACGCTGTTCGTCATCGTGGTCGGCTTCTTCTACGTCGACGCCGCCAACTACTCGCCGTTCGTCCCGCCCGCGCAGCCCGCGCCGGAGCAGGGCAACCTCGAGCAGCCGCTCGTCGGCTTCCTCACGGGGCTCGAGCCGACGACGTACGGCGTCATGGGGCTCCTCGCGGGCGCGGCGCTCGTGTTCTTCGCCTTCATCGGGTTCGACGTCGTGGCGACCACCGCCGAGGAGGCGAAGGACCCGCAGCGCACGCTGCCGCGCGGCATCCTCGGCGGCCTCGCCGTCGTCACCGTGCTCTACATCCTCGTGACGCTCGTCGTGACGGGGATGGTCTCGTACACCGAGCTCGCCGAGTCGGAGGCGCCGTCCCTCACGACCGCGTTCGTCCTCGTGGGCGCGGACTGGGCCGGACGCGTGATCTCCGTCGGGATCCTCATCGGCCTCACGACGGTGATCATGGTGCTGCTCCTCGGGCTCACGCGCATCGTCTTCGCGATGAGCCGCGACGGGCTGCTCCCCCGCGGCATCTCCCGCACCTCGCACCGGTACCGCACGCCGATCCGGCTCCAGGTCGGGGTGGGGATCGTCGTCGCGCTCATCGCCGGGCTCTCCCGCGTGGAGCTGCTCGAGGAGATGATCAACATCGGGACGCTGTCCGCGTTCGTCCTCGTGAGCTTCGGCATCCCGGTGCTGCGCCGGACCCGGCCCGACCTGCAGCGGTCGTTCAAGGTGCCGTGGTCGCCCGTGCTGCCGATCCTGTCGGGCCTCGCGTGCCTGTGGCTCATGGCGAACCTCACGACGCTCACGTGGCTGCGCTTCCTGGGCTGGGTCCTGGTCGGCCTGCTCATCTACGCGTTCTACGGCTACCGGCACTCCGTGGCGGGCCGGGACGCGCTGACGGGCGACGTCCCCGCACGCTGACCGCGGGCGTCACACAACCTACGCAACCGTAGGTTACGGTGGCGTAGTGAACACCCTGGCGACGAGGCCCTGGACGTCCCGGTACGCGCCGGGCGTCCCGGCCGACGTGGAGATCCCCGACGAGCCGGTCACCGCCGCGCTCACGGCGGCCGCCGGCCGCTGGCCCGGTCGCGTCGCCGTCGACTTCTTCGGCGCGACCACGACGTACGCGCGGCTCGCGGCCGACGTCGAGCGCGCCGCCGGCGCCCTGCACGACCTCGGCGTGCGCCGCGGCGACCGGGTCGCGCTCGTCCTGCCCAACGGCACCGCGCACGTCGTCGCGTTCTACGCCGTCCTGCGGCTCGGCGCCGTCGTCGTCGAGCACAACCCCACCTACACGGCCGACGAGCTCGCGCACCAGCTCGCCGACTGCGGCGCCGTCGTCGCCGTCGCGTGGACCAAGGCCGTCCCCGCGGTCCTCGACGCCCGCTCGCACGCCCCCGCGCTGCGCACCGTCGTGGCGGTGGACATCGCGCGCGACCTGCCCCGCGCGTCGCGCCTCGCGCTGCACCTGCCCGTCGCGCGCGCCCGCACGCAGCGCGACGCCCTGCGCGGGCCCGTCCCCGCGGGCGTCCCCGACTGGCACGACCTCGTCCGCCGCGCGCGCCGCCTGCCCCCGGCGCTGCCGCACCCCACGGCCGACGACGTCGCCCTCCTGCAGTACACGGGCGGCACGACCGGGACCCCCAAGGGCGCCGTCCTCACGCACCGCAACCTCGTCGCCAACGTCGTGCAGGGGCAGGCCTGGGCCGGGTTCGCGGAGGGCGAGGAGACCGTCTACGGCGTGCTGCCGTTCTTCCACGCGTTCGGGCTGACGTTCTGCCTCACGCTGCCCGCCCGCGTCGGGGCGACCCTCGTCGCGTTCCCGAAGTTCGACCCGCAGGCGTTCGTCGCCGCCCAGGCCCGCCGCCCCGCGACGTTCCTGCCCGGCGTCGCGCCGATGTTCGACCGGATCGTCGCGGCGGCGTCCGGCGACGGCGCCGACGGGCGGCCCGCCGGTCCCCGCACCGACCTGTCCTCGATCCGGCTCGCGTTCGCGGGCGCGATGCCCATCACGGCCGAGACCGCGCGCCGCTGGGAGGACGCCACGGGCGGCCTGCTCATCGAGGGGTACGGCATGACCGAGACGTCGCCGATCTCGCTCGGCAACCCGTGCTCCGACGAGCGCCGCCCCGGCACCCTCGGCCTGCCGTTCCCCTCGACCGAGATCCGCGTCGTCGACGCCGACGCGCTCGACGCCGGCGACCTGCGCGACGCCGCGCCCTCCGAGCCGACGGGCGACGGCGTGCGCACCGTGCGCGGCGAGCTCCTCGTGCGCGGCCCGCAGGTGTTCCGCGGCTACTGGAACCGGCCGGAGGAGACCGCGCACCAGCTCCTGGCGGACGGGTGGCTGCGCACGGGCGACGTCGTGCAGGTGCCGCTCGACGGCCCCGACGCGGGGACCGCGACCCTCGTCGACCGCATCAAGGAGATGATCGTCACCGGCGGCTTCAAGGTCTACCCGTCGCAGGTCGAGGAGCACCTGCGCCGCATGCCCGGCGTGCGCGACGTCGCGGTCGTGGGTCTGCCCGGCGACGGGTCGGACGAGCGCGTCGCCGCCGTCCTCGTGCTCGACGACGCGGACGACGGCACCGCTCCCCCGCGCGTCGACCTCGCCGCCGTGCGGGAGTGGGGCGAGCGGCGCCTGGCCCGCTACGCGCTGCCCCGCACGCTCGCCGTCGTGCCGGAGCTCCCGCGCTCCCAGATCGGCAAGGTCCTGCGCCGCGTGGTCCGCGAGGACCTCCTCGGCCGCGACGACGTCGAGCACCACCGCAGCTGACGCCCACCCACCACGGCGAGACAGAACCCCGGTCGGCCGAGGGAGAACCGTCGGCACGGGCCGGGCGTCGGGTCGGGTCGGGCGTCGGGTCGGGCTCGGGGTCGGGGCGGCCGCGGCGTCGGGGCGGGCGTTCGGCCGGGGGGGCTCCCGCGCGGCGCGGCGCCCCGCGCATGCGACGCCGCTCCCCCCGCTCAGGTGTCGCCTCCCCACGGGGATGCAGTCGCTCGCCCGGTGCCGGGAGAACCGCGGTCGCGCGAGGTAGACCCCTGGTCGTGCGACAGAGAAGACGACGAACGTCGAGGTCGGGGTGTGCCCCATGCCCGACGGCGGCCCGCGGCGCCCGCACCCCGGGCACCCGGCGGCGTAGCGCCGGACGTCGAGCATGCGGTCGCAGCAGGTCGAGCATGCGGTTGTCGCCCGTCAGCCGGTCGAATCGGGACATCACCGCATGGTCGCCCCGGGTGACGCGGTCCGGCGGTGACGACCCCGAACCACGCGACCGCTCCCCCCAAGAACGAGCGCGTGAGTGAGTGCGTGAGTGCGTGAGTGCGTGAGCGCGCGAAGCGACTCGTGCGGTCAGCACTCGCAGGAGGAGCGCCCGGGCGAGCCACGACCAGGGTGGGACGACGCCGGGAGGGGTGGGTGGTGGTGCCGCGTCGTGGCGGGTCTGGCGGGAGCCGCGAGGAACGAGCGGCGGATGGTAGACGCGGCACCACCACCCACCCCGACCACCCCACCCGACCACGCGCCGTCGGGCACCACCACAATTCTCCCTCGGCGGGCGGGGTTCGCCGGGCCCTGTTCGGCGTGGGGGCGGGGTTCGCCGTAATCTGGCAGACGTCGTCGGCGACGTCCGCGACGCAGTCGGGCGGGCACCGGCGCTCTCCCACCCCGTCGCCCCGAGGAGGCCCCGTGCCCGAGCCCGTCACCGCTGCGTCCGCACCGGCGGCTGCCGCCCACCTGCCGCACGTCGTCGTCGTGGGCGCCGGGTTCGCCGGGCTCGCCGTCGTCAAGGGGCTCGCGAAGGCGCCCGTGCGGGTCACGCTCGTCGACCGCCGCGTCTACAACACGTTCCAGCCGCTGCTCTACCAGGTCGCGACGGGCGGCCTGAACCCCGGCGACGTCACGTACTTCCTGCGCGGGCTGCGGCTCAAGCAGAGGAACGTGCGGGTCGTGCACGAGCACCTCGTCGAGGTCGACACCGCGGGCCGGCGCATCCGGCTCCTCAACGACGAGTGGGTCGGCTACGACTACCTCGTGCTCGCGAACGGCGTCACCGCGAACTTCTTCGGCACCCCCGGCGCCAAGGAGAACTCGTTCCCCATGTACTCGCGGTCCCAGGCCATGAAGATCCGCGACACGCTGTTCATCCGCCTCGAGAAGGCGGCCGCCACGCCGGGCACGGACGAGGGGCTGCGCGTCGTCGTCGTGGGCGGCGGCGCGACGGGCGTCGAGGTCGCGGGGGCGCTCGCGGAGCTGCGCACGGCGGGGCTGCGGCCCGCGTACCCGGAGATCCACGGCGACGCGTTCGAGGTGAAGATCGTCCAGCGCGGCGCCGAGGTGCTCAAGTCCTTCCACCCGCGGCTGCGCGCGTACGCCGCCGACGAGCTGCGCCGCCGCGGCGTCGGCCTGCACCTCGGCGCGGGCGTCGCGGAGGTGCTGCCCGACGCGGTCGTGCTCACCGACGGCACGCGCATCCGGTCCGACCTCACGGTGTGGTCGGCGGGCGTGCACCCGCACGAGGAGGTCGACGACTGGGGCCTGCCGCGGGGCGAGGGTGGGCGCGTCGTCGTCGGCGACGACCTCCAGGTCGAGGGGCTGCCCGGGGTCTTCGCGGCGGGCGACATCGCCGTCTCCCCGGCCGGGCTGCCGCAGCTCGCGCAGCCCGCGATCCAGTCGGGTGCGCAGGTCGCGCGCAACGTGCTCGCGCTCGTCGACGGGCGCCCGACGACGGCCCTGCGGTACTTCGACAAGGGCACCATGGCGGTCATCGGGCGGCGCGCCGCGATCGCGGAGGTCGTGGGCAGGCTGCGCCTCACGCGCGGCGTCGCGTGGCTCGCGTGGCTGTTCGTCCACATCATGGGGCTCATCGGGCCCCGCAACCGCCTGACGACGCTCGCCGGTCTCGTGACGCGCTACGGCTTCCCGTTCCACCGTCGGCCCATCCCCATCGTCGGGGACGTCCCGACGGTCCGGCCGCCCAAGCGGGCACCGGCCCCCGGCCGGGCACCGGACGTCGACGCGGGCGCCGCGGAGGGACCGGACATCGCGGACAGGTCCGCCTGAACCACCCGCTCGCCCGCCCGTGCCGGGCGGCCGTCACGTACGCTCGACCCGGGTGCCGCAGGGGGCGGCGCCCGGATGCTGGGGGCAGCAGTGCGTGGATTCGTGCGTCGTAGTGGTGCGGTCATGACGGTCGTGCTGGCCGTCGCGGTCCTGGGAGCCTGTCGGGCGCCCGGGGACCCGGGGCAGCCGACGGCGGCCCCCACCACCCCACCGGGCCCGACGAGCAGCCCGACGTCGAGCCCCGCACCGAGCCCCACCGACGCGCCGACGTCGGACCCGGTGCCGACCGGCGGGCCGACGACCGACCCGACCGACCCGACCCTGCCGGGGTCGTCCGACGGCGTCCGGCTGCGCGTGACCGTCGAGCCCGGCTACACGATGCCGCTCCTCGTCGAGTCGTCGCTCAAGCAGGCCCGGCAGACCCTCGACCGGGAGGGTGCGAGCGTGGTCCGCGTCGTCGACGCCCGCGCCGGGACCGCGGTGGCGGGCCAGTCGAACGGGTGGACGGTGTGCTCCACGGACCCGGCGGCGGGCACGTTCACGCGCGAGTCCGCCGAGGTCGTGCTCACCGCGGCGCCGAACGCGCGCCAGTGCCGGTGACCCGGCTCCGCTGAGCCGCACCCTCGACGGTCCCTCCGCGAGCCCCTAGGCTCACGACCACACGAGTCCCCGCACCGCCGCGTCTCGTGTGCGGCTCGGTCTCCTCCTCGGCACCACCGGGCGGCGGCCGGCGGGGGCCCCTGCCGAGGAGGATGCGTGAGACCACGAACGATCGTCCCGTCCGCAGCCGCCGCGAGCCTCGTGCTCGCGGTCCTGTCCGCCGCGCCGGTGGGCGCGGCCCCGGCCGGCGCGCTGCGCGCCGCCGCCGACCCGCTCCCGCTCGAGGACCTCGTCACCGGCGACGCGGTCCTGGACCGCCTGGAGGACCTGCAGGCCATCGCCGACGCGCACGGCGGCAGCCGCGCGCTCGAGACCCCCGGGTACGAGGCGAGCGCCGCGTACGTCGAGGAGGCCCTCACGGCCGCGGGCTACACGCCCGAGCGCCAGTACTTCACGTTCGAGGACCTCGTCGTCGACGACCTGTCCCTCGTCGCCGCCGGCGTCGAGCCGGCCGACGACCTCTACGCCGCGGAGTTCTCCCCGGCCACCCCGGACGACGGCCTCACGGGACCGGTCGTCCAGCCCGTCGACGACCTGCGCCACGGCTGCACGGCCGCGGACTGGGACGGCGTCGACGCGACGGGCGCGGTCGCGCTCGTCAGCCGCGGCGCGTGCGCCTTCTCGGTCAAGGTCGCGAACGCGATGGCCGACGGAGCCGCCGCCGTGGTCCTCTACAACAACGTCGACGAGCCGCTGAACCCGACGCTCGGGACCGCGGGCACGTGGGTCCCGACGGTCGGGATCTCGCTGTCGGACGGCCAGGCGATCCTCGCGGCGCTCGAGGGCGGCGCCCCCGCCGAGGCGACGTACGACTACCAGTTCCACGTCGACGAGTTCGAGACCTTCAACGTCCTCGCCCAGACGCCGGCCGGCCGCGCGAACAACGTCGTCATGGCGGGTGCGCACCTCGACGGCGTCGAGGACGGGCCAGGCATCAACGACAACGGGTCCGGCTCGATGGCGATCCTCGAGGTCGCGGTGCAGCTCGCCGCGGCGGCCGAGGAGGACGGCTGGCCCGACAACGCGGTGCGCTTCGCGTGGTGGGGTGCCGAGGAGGTCGGGCTGCGCGGCTCGACGCACTACGTCGACGACCTCGTGGCGAACGACCCCGCGGCGCTCGACGACATCGCGACGTACCTCAACTTCGACATGGTCGGCTCGCCGAACTACGTCATCGGCGTGTACGACGCGGACGAGTCCACGTACCCCGCCCCGGCGGGCGTGCCGATCCCCGAGGGCTCGGCCGAGACGGAGGCCGTCTTCACCGACTACTTCGACGGCATCGGCCAGCCGTGGGTCGACACCGAGTTCTCCGGGCGCTCCGACTACCAGGCGTTCATCGCGAACGGCGTGCCGGCGTCGGGCCTCTTCACGGGCGCCGACGGGTCGAAGACGGCGGAGGAGGTCGAGCTCTTCGGCGGGACCGAGGGCATCTACTACGACCCGAACTACCACTCCCCGCAGGACACGATCGACAACGTCGACCCGACGGCGCTCGACATCATGTCGCGCGCGATCGGGCACGCGGTCGCGGCGCTCGCCGACGACACGTTCGCCGTGAACGGCGCCGGGAACCCCGATCTCACCGGCCTCACCGCCGAGGCGCGGTGCCTCGGCGCGAAGGCGCACGTCGCGGTGCGCGCCACGAACGACGAGCTCGTCAAGGCCGACGTGCGGATCGCGACCGACTTCGGCGAGAAGAAGTTCACGCAGGTGGTGCCCGGCAAGAACGTGTACCAGTCGTTCAACTCGCGGTCCGCGTCCGTCGAGGACGGCACCGTGACGGTCAGCGCGTACACCTGGAACGGCGGCGACCCGCGCTGGTTCGCCTACGAGGTCCCCTACGAGGGCGTCGCCTGCGGCTGACCCCCTCTACGCTGTCGCCCGGCGGGCCGCACGGCCCGCCGGGCGAGGGCCGCGCACGGCGGCCCGTCGCCGCGGACCGGGTCGGCGAGAGGCGGGCGACGTGACGGACGGCGCACGGGCGGCACACGACGCGACCGACGGCGCGCAGGCGGCGGACGACGCGGCCGACGACGAGCAGGCGACCGGCACCGACGACCCCTGGTCGGACGCTGACGACCGAGCACCGGACGACCACGCACCGGGGACGGACGACGCCGTCGCTGGCCCGCGTCGTCCCGACGACGCCGTCGCCGCCTGGGTCGCGCGCGTGCTCGACGCGTACCCCCGGCCGGAGCACCCGCTGACGGAGGAGTGGGACGCCTCGGTCCAGGGTCTCGTGCGGCGCGTGCCCTTCGTGCCCCGCGTCGCGACCCGCCCGCTCGGCCTGCTCGACCGGTTCGGGGCGGTCACCGTCGGCCCACGCCGCGTGGGCCTGGACGGCACGGACGTCGACTGGGACGACGTCGTCGAGATCCGCACCGAGCCCGCGTGGACGCACCTGTCGGCCGAGGCGCTCGAGCTCGACCTCGCGCAGTACGTGCGTTTCCTGCCGCCGCTCCCGGGCCGCGCCTGGGTCGTGCGGAAGGTCGTCGAGCTCGTCCTCTCGCTCTACCTCGCCGTGCTCCCTCCCGGCGACGACGCGGCACGGGACGACGCGGACCGCGACGACTCCGGGCAGGACGACTCCGGACGCGACGACGACGCGCCCGTGCGCACACGCGACCTGCGCGAGCGGGCCGTGACGGAGATCGTGCGCCGGCGCCGCTTCGGCTCCGGCGAGACCCGGGCGGGCGCGACCGCGGTGCTGCTCCAGCTCGCGCTCCCGGGCGCGACCGACGCGATCCTGCGGACGGCCGCGGAGCGCGGCGTCCCGGTCGTGCACGTCGCGGTGGACGAGACCCAGGTGGGCGCCGCCGTGGCCCGGGCCGCGCAGTGGCGCGCGACGGCGCTCGCGCTGCGCGGACGGGCCGCACGGCACGAGGGGCTCCTGCGCCGCGTCCTGCCGTCGCGCCCGCCGACGGCCGCGACGCCGCCCGCGGGCGCGACCCGCGCGTCGGGCTAGCGCAGGGCCTCGAGGATCGGCGCGTCGCCCGCGGAGAAGCGCACGAACCGGCCCACGGTCGCGGGCGTGCGCAGCGCCTCGGCGACGACCATCGCGACGTCCGCGCGCGACACGCGCGACGCGTCGCCCTGCGGGGTCTCGGCGTCCTCGGCGACGACCGTGATCGCACCCGTCGGGGCGTCGTCGGTGAGGGTGCCGGGACCGAGGATGGTCCAGTCGAGCTCCGTGCCGCGCAGGTGGTCGTCCGCGGCGAGCTTCGCGTCGGCGTAGGCGAAGAAGCCGCTCTCGGGGTCCACGCCGTGCTCGGGCACGGAGCCGATCCACGACACCATGAGGTAGCGGTCGACGCCCGCGGCGTGCGCGGCGTCCATCGACCGGGTCGCGGCGTCGCGGTCCACCGCGTAGGTGCGGTCCCGGTCGCCGCCGCCCGCCCCGGCGGACCACACGACGGCGTCGACGCCGTCGAGCGCGGACGCGATCTCCTCCGTCGTCGCGTGCTCCACGTCGAGCAGGAGCGGCTCCCCGCCGAGGTCGCGCACGAGCATCACCTGCTCCTCGCGCCGCACGACGCCGACCGCGTGCACGCCGCGGTCCGCGAGGATCGGGACGAGCAGGCGCCCGACCTTGCCGTGCGCTCCGATGACGACGACCTTCATGAGCTGTCCTTCCGTCGAGGGTGTCGGGCACCACGGTGGCCCCGCCGCGCGCCCGGCGCCACCCGGCGCGACGTCCCGGTCGCCGGACCTGCCGGGCCGTGGTTCGCTGCGGTGGCGCACGGTGCGCCCCCCGAGGAGGAGAGATGGCCCTGCACGTCGACGTCGACACGTTCGTCCGCGCCGAGACCGACCGCATGTTCGCCGACCTGCAGCGCGACGCCGGAGGCGTCAACCGGTTCCGGCACAACCGCGCGCCCGCGTCGGTGGACGAGCAGACGGTCGTCCGCATGAACCGGGACACGCTGTACAGCTTCGCCGTCGTCGACCTCGCGGGCGGGGCCACGCTCACGCTGCCCGACGCGGGCGAGCGCTACGTCTCCGCCATGGTGCTCGACAACGACCACCTCGTGAGCGCGGTGCTCCACGACCCCGGCGAGCACGCGCTCGACGCCGCGGGCGTCGGGACCCGGTACGCGCTCGTCGCCGTGCGCACGCTCGTGGACCCGCGCGACCCGGACGACCTCGCCGCCGTCGCCGCGGTGCAGGACGCCGTGACGCTCGCCGCGGCGTCGGCCGAGCCGTTCGTCGCGCCCGACTGGGACACGGGGAGCCTCGACGCGACGCGTCGCCCGCTCCTCGCCCTGGCGGCGGGCCTGCGCGGCTTCGACCGCATGTTCGGCACGCGCGAGCAGGTCGACCCGGCGCGCCACCTCGTCGGGACCGCCGCGGGGTGGGGCGGCCTGCCGACGACCGAGGCGTCGTACGTCGGCGTCGACCCGCAGCTCCCGCCGGGCCGGTACGCGCTCACGCTGCGCGACGTCCCGGTGGACGCGTTCTGGTCCGTCTCCGTGTACGACGCCCAGGGCTTCTTCGCCCCCAACCCGCAGGGCGCGTACAGCGTCAACAGCGTCACCGCGGTGCGCGACGACGACGGGGGCGTGACGGTCCGGTTCGCCCCGGCGGACGACCCCGGCGACGCCCCGAACACGATCCCGGTGCCCGACGGCTGGAACGTGCTCGTGCGCCTCTACCGCCCGCGCGCCGAGGTCCTCGACGGCACGTGGACGGTCCCGGCGATCCGCGCCCTCTGAGCCCGCGCCGCGCGCCCGGCCTACGCGTCGGGCGCGCGCGTCAGGCGCGCGGGGCGACCGCGTGGACGCCGCGCGGGGTCCAGCCGAGCAGGTCCGCGCGACCGAGGAGGTCGGCGGCGTACCAGGCGGTCGCGAGCCACATCTCGGTGCCCTGGAGGCTCGGCGCCCCCTCGGGGACGCGGGAGGCCGTCCCGCCCGGCGCCGTCCGGGGCCCGGCGGGCGCGAACGCGAGCCCGTCCGGCGACCAGCGCGCGAGCACGCCGTCGAGCACGTGGCGGGCGACGTCCTCGACCTCGCCCGTCCGGTAGCCCTCGGCACCGCAGCGCCGGGCCCACCGGAGCAGGTGCACGACGTCGAGCGCGTCGCACGCCGTCGTCCGCGCGGCGTCGAGCACCCCGCCGGCGGCGTGACGCAGCACCGTGTCGGTGAGCTCGCGGCCGAGCCCGAGCGGCACGCCCCACTGGGCGAACGTGCCGCGCACGAGCCGGTAGGTGCCGTTGACGGGCTCGCGCAGGCCGTCGGACGCGCGCGGCGCGCCCCACAGCCCGGTGGCCGGGTCACGGTGCTCGACGAGCCACCCGACGAGCGCCTCGCGCGCGCCCGTGGGGACGTCGGCCCCGGCCTCGCGCGCCCACGTGAGCGCGGTGCCGACCGTGTCGACCGTCGCGCCGGCGCCCCACGCGTTCGTGGCCCACGGCAGGTCCTCGAGCCCGCGGACGACCTCGACGGCGGTCGCGCCCGCGGACGGGACGGCGGGCAGGGCCGCGCCGAGCAGGTCGAGCGCGTAGCCCACGGCGAGCACGTGGTACGCCCCGGGGCCGGCCGGCCACGCGCCGTCGGGCACGGGCTCGTGCTCCGCGCCGGTCTCCGGGATCCAGCCCGACGGGCCGGCGAGGCCGGCGAGGCGCGCGACGTGCTCGTCGCGCGCGAGCCCGTCCGGGACGGTGCCCGCGAGCGCCGCGAGCTCGACCGCGTCGCAGTGGGCGCGCACGGTCGGCGCGGCGCCGGGCGCGTCGCGGTACCGCTCGCCGTCGAACGCGCGCGCAACGAGGGCCGGGACCGCGGCGACGACGTCGGCGCCGAGCCGCTCGAGGCGGCGCGCGCGGTCGGCGTCGGGGTCGGGCCGGCGGGGCGCGGGGCGCTCCCCCGTGCGGCGGTCGCGCACGACGCGCGCCGGGTTCCCCACGGCGACCGCGTACGCGGGCACGTCGCGCGTCACGACGGCGCCCGCGCCGACCACGGCGTGCGACCCGACGCGCACGCCGTCGAGCACGACGACGTGCGCACCGAGCCACACGTCGTCGCCGATCGTGACGCCGCGCGAGGTGAGGCCCTGCCGGAAGACGGGCACGTCGACGTCGTCGAACGCGTGGTCGAAGCCGAGGACGCTCGTGTGGCTGCCGATGCGCACGCCGTCGCCGACGCGCACGCGGCCGCGTACCGCGGCGGAGACGTTCACGGAGCAGTCGGCGCCGATCGTCACGTCGCCCGTGACGTGGGCGTGCGCCGCGAGGTAGGAGCGGTCGCCGAGCGCGAACGCGTCGGCATCGACGTCGGCCAGGCCGGAGACGACGCAGCCCTCCCCCACCGCGTGACCGGCGGCGCGGAGCGCGGCGACGCGCTCGTCGTTCGCCGCGCGCTGGGCGGGCGTGGCCGTGGCGTCGAACGTCCAGGGCGCGAAGTCGGGGGTCAGCGGGCCGGGCACGCGCCCCACTGTCGCACGGCCCGCGCACCCGCCGGCCGCGCGCGAGGAAGGCGAACAGAAACGGTCACGGCGGCACCGCGGGGTGCGGTGCCGCCGTGACCGTCCCGGGCGGCCGGGCTCGTGGGTACGCGCGCCCGGCCGTGGGCCTCAGGAGCGGGCGGCGAGCCAGCCGACGAGCCGGTCGGGCCGGTCGGTGATGATCGCGTCGACGCCGAGCCCGACGGCCGCCTCCCAGTGCTCCGGCTCGTCGAGCGTCCAGACGGCGACCTGGAGCCCGGCCGCGTGCAGCCGGTCCACGAGGTCGGGGTGCTCGAGCAGGAGCGTCCCCATCGGGTTGCACGTCATGACGCCGAGGTCGGCGCACCGGTCGAGGAGGTCGTCGTCCACGGTCGCGACGAGGAGGCCGCGCCGCAGGTCCGGGTCGGCCTCGCCGAGCGCCGCGACGGTCTCGGGCCAGAAGCTCTGCCCGATCACCCGGTCGGTGAGGCCGGCGGCGCGCAGCGGCTCGGTGACGAGGCGGACCTGGTCGACCGTCCACGACCCCTTGACCTCGAGCAGGAGGTCGATCCCGGGCCGCGTGAGGAGCAGGTCGACGACCTCCGCGAACGTCGGCACGCGCTGCCCGGCGAACGCCGGGGAGAACCACGAGCCGGCGTCGAGCGCCCGCACCTCCTCGAGGTCGAGCCGCGCGAGCGCGCCCGTGCCGGACGTCGTCGCGTCGACCGTGTCGTCGTGGATGACGACGACGTGCCCGTCCTCGGTGAGCTGGACGTCGAGCTCGATGCTGCCGGCGCCCGCGCGCCACGCGGCCTCGAACGCGGCGAGCGTGTTCTGGGGCGCGACCGCGCTGTTGCCGCGGTGCGCGACGACGAGGGGCGTGCTCACAGGTAGGGCTCCACGTTCTCCTCGTAGGCGCGCTCGATCTGCGGGGCGATCGACTCGAACGCCGTCGCCGGGTCGGTGCCCTCGATGACGATCTGCTCGATCGCGTCGTTGAGCAGCGCGTCGGCGCCGGGCACGAACACGCGCACGTCGTCCTGGATGCGCGCCTTGTCGGCGAGCTGGTCGACCGCGGTGCGGAACTGCGGCGTCTCCTCGTAGACGGCCTGCATCGCGTCGCTCTCGACCGCCGACGTGCGCACCGGCATGTAGCCCGTGCTCTGCGAGAAGTGGCCCGCGTTCTCGGTGTTCGTGAGGAACTCGAGGAACATCGCCGCGGCGAGCTGCTGCTCGGGCGAGCGCGAGGACGGGATCGCGAGGCCGGTGCCGCCGGTCGGCGTGCCGCCGCCGGCCGGGCCGTCGGGCAGGTAGGCGGTGCCGACCTCGAACGACGCCGCGTCGAGCGCACCCTTGAGCGACCCGGTCGAGCCGACCGTCGAGGCGATGAGCCCGGCCGAGAAGTCGGCCATCGAGTCCTCGGAGGACAGCGACGCGACGCCCGAGGAGTGGAAGAGGTCGTGCAGGAACTGCCCGCCCGCGACCGACTCCTCGGTGTCGAGCGTGAGGTCGAAGCCGTCGGAGTACGCCCCGCCCTGGCCCCAGATCATGTTCTCGAACCACCACGCGCCCCACGACGGGCCGGTGGACAGGCCGAACGCGGAGCCGCCGTCGGGCACCTCGGCGCTCAGCGCGTCGTTCCACTCCTCGAGCTCGGCCCACGTCTCGGGGCCACGGTCCGGCAGTCCGGCGGCGTTCCACATGTCCTTGTTGTAGTAGAAGAGGGGCGTCGAGCGCGCGTACGGCACGGCCCAGTGCTGGTCCTCGTACTCGTAGTCGGCGTAGAGCGCGGGCTGGAAGTCCTCCGCGTCGGCGTCGAGGTGCTCCAGGACGTCGTCGAGCGGCATGATCTGGTCGTTGAGGTGGTACCGGAACCACCACACGTCGGACGCGATGACGAGGTCGGGCAGGTCGTCGGTCTGGGACGCGGCCTGGAAGCGCTGCGCGACCTCGTCGTAGTTCGCGCCCGCGGTCACGAGGTTCACGGAGATCTCGGGGTTCTCCGCCTCGAACGCGTCGATGAGCTCCTGCTCGACGGCCTGCGACTGGCCGGGGTGGTTGCTCCACCAGGTGATCTCCGAGGCGGGCTCGACCTGGGACCAGTCGACGGCCTCCGCGGTGGTCGTCGCGTCGTCCGTGCCGGCCGACCCGACGGTCGGGCCGGCGCAGGCCGTGAGGGTGAGGGCCGCGACGGCCGTGATCGCGGCGGCGGCGTGCCGCCGGGTGGGACGGTGGGACACGAGGTCTCCTCGGGGTCGGGCACCGTGGCCGGTGCCGGGGTCGTGCGGACGTGCTCGGGGTCCGAGCGGGGCGCGAGGGCGCGCCCGGGGGACCTGCGCCGCCGGCGGCGGGCAGGACGGTGAGGGACGGGCGACCGGGTCAGCCCGTGACGGCTCCGGCCGTGAGGCCCGCGACGAGGCGTCGCTGGAGGACGAGGAAGACGAGCAGGATCGGCAGCGTGACGACGACCGTCGCGGCGAGGAGCACGCCCCAGCTCGTCATGCCGTCGGTGTTCTGCAGCAGGGTGAGGCCGACGGGGAGCGTCATGCGGTCCGGCCGGTCGACGACGAGGAACGGCCACAGGTAGTCGTTCCACTCGGTGACGACCGAGACGAGCGCGACGGCCGCGACCGTCGGCGTGCTCATCGGCACGACGAACCGCCAGAGCTTTCGCCAGTGCCCCGCGCCGTCGAGCTCGGCCGCCTCGAGGATCGAGCGGGGCAGCGTGAGGAAGTGCTGGCGGAAGAGGAACGTGCCGAACGCGCTCGCGAGGCCTGGCACGAGGATGCCCTGGTAGGTGTTCAGCCAGCCGAGCCCCGCGACGAGCGTGTAGTTCGGGATGATCGTGATCTGCGGCGGGATCATGAGCGTCGCGATGACGAGCCCGAACACGGTGCGCTTGAACGGGAAGTCGAGGAAGACGAGCGCGTAGGCGCAGCACAGGCCGAGCACGACCTTGAGGCCCGCGCCGACGACGGTCAGCCCGACGCTGTTCGCGAGGAGCTGCCCGAGCGGGACGACCTCCGCCGCGCGCGCGTAGTTGTCGAGGCCGACCTGGCCCGGGAGCCACTGCAGCGGGAGCCGGTACAGCTCCTCGGGCGTCTTGAAGCTCGCGAGGACCATCCACACGAGCGGCGCGCCGAGCACGACCGTCGCGAACGCCATCGTGAGGTAGCCGCCCACCGGGGGCCGCCGCCGGGGCCGGCGGCGCGGGGCCGGGGTCGTGCTGCGGGGGGACGTCGGGCAGGCGGCGTCGTCCCCGGCCGGCGCCGCGGTCGTGGGCGGGCGGGACGTGAGGACGCTCATGCGTAGTGGACCTTCCGCTGGACGAACCGCATCTGCACCGCCGTGACCGCGAGCAGCACGAGGAACAGGACGGTGGCGACGGCGGACGCGTAGCCCGCGCGGCCGTTGACGAAGCTCTCCTCGTAGATCGAGTACATGAGCGTCGTGGTCGAGCCGAGGGGCCCGCCCTGCGTCATCGCCTTGATGATGTCGAACGACTGCAGCGAGCCGAGCAGCATTGTCACGAGGAGGAAGAACGTGGTGGGCGTGAGCAGCGGCAGCACGACCGAGCGCAGCGTGCGGGCCGCCGACGCCCCGTCGAGCGCCGCGGCGTCCTTGAGGTCCTTCGGGACGGACTGCAGTCCCGCCAGGTAGATGAGCGCGACGTAGCCGAGGTTCTTCCACAGGTAGACGACGATCGTCATGACGAGCGGCCAGGGGCGCTCGGTGTACCACTGCGGCGACGGGAGCCCGACGAGACCGAGCACCTCCTGGAGCAGCCCGTAGCGCGGGTCGAAGATGAACAGCCAGAGGATGCCCACCGCGAACCCGGACAGCACGTAGGGCGCGAACGCGACCGTGCGAGCGAACCCGCGCCCCGCGAGCCGGCGGTCGAGGAGGATCGCGAGCCCGAGTCCCAGGACCATCGCCCCGCCGACCGTCGCGAGCGTGAACACGAGCGTCGTCGTGACGACGGTCGGTGTCGACGCCGCGGTGAACCACTCGACGTAGTTGCCGAGGCCGATCGACCGCGCCACGGGCGAGCCGAGGTTCCACTGGAGGGTCGACAGGTACAGGCTCTGCAAGAGCGGCCGGTACACGAAGACGAGCAGGAGCACGACGTTCGGCCCGGCGAGGAGGAGGGCCCACAGGAGGGCGCTGCGCCGGCGCCGGGCGCCGAGGCCGCCGCGCCGGACGGGCGGCGGCGGGACGTGCGGGCGGGTCCCGGGCGCCGGGGAGGTCGGCGCGCCGGTCACCGGGAGGGTGTCGACTGAGGTCACAGCGGTGTCCGCTCGAACGGGGGATGGGTCGTCGGCCTCGCGGCCTCGGTCATCGTAGGAATCGCTACCGCCCGGTTTGTCCCGCTTTGCCGAGCCCGGGCACCAGGGTTCCGGAAGCGTTCACCCGATCGCACCCCGGCGGTTACCGCAGGCAACGGTCTTCACCGGCACGCCATGTGCGGGGCCGTCGGCGAGGTCGGGCAGACTGGGGCCCGTGCCCGGATTCGCCGTCGTCGACCTCGAGACCACCGGGTTCTCCCCCCGGCTCGGCGACCGGGTCGCCGAGGTCGCGGTCGTCCTCGTCGACGACGCCGGCACCGTCGAGGACGAGTGGTGCACGCTCGTCAACCCCGAGCGGGACCTCGGACCGCAGCACGTGCACGGCATCGCCGCCGCGGACGTCGCGCTCGCCCCGACGTTCGAGCGCGTCGCGCCCACGCTGCTGCGCCTGCTCGACCGCCGCGTGCTCGTCGCGCACAACGCCTCGTTCGACACGCGGTTCCTGCGGGCCGAGCTCGGCCGCGCCGGCGTCGCCGCGGCCATCGACCCGCTCGCGTGCGTGTGCACGCAGCAGCTCGCCGGGCGCTGGCTCACGGGGTCGCGCAGCCTCGCGGCGTGCTGCGCGACGGTCGGGGTCGTGCACGACGGCGTCCACTCGGCCCTCGGGGACGCGCGCGCCACCGCGGGGCTGCTCGCCCACTACCTCCACGTCGCGCGCGAGGACGAGTGCTGGGACGTCGCGCGCGCCGCGGCCGACGGCGTGCGCTGGGCCCTGCCCCCCGCGCCCCGGGTCCACCCCGTCGCGCGGGGCGCGAGCCGGCGGCACGGCCACTGGCTCGCGGCGCTCGACCCGGGCTCGCCCGCGGGCATCGGCGCGAGCGGCGGCGCGGGCGGCGGTGCGGCGGCCGGGTCCGGCGCGGACGGCGGCCGGGCGGGCGAGTACCTCGCGCTGCTCGACCTCGCGCTGCTCGACGGGTACGTGTCGCACACCGAGCGCGCGGCGCTGCTCGACGCCGCGCGCCGGGCGGGGCTCGGGCGCGCGGACGTCGAGCGGCTCCACCGCGACCACCTGGCCGTGCTCGCGCGCGAGGCGCTCGACGCCGCGCTGCCGCCCGGCGGGGCGCGGCACGACGACGGCGCGGCCCTCGACGCGCTCGCCTCCGACCCGGGCCTGCACGAGGTCGCGGGCCAGCTCGCGCTCGACGCGGACGACGTCGCCGCCGCCGCGCAGGCCGCGCTCGGGGCGCGGCTCGTCGAGGCCGCGGGCGCGCCGCCGCGCGCGCGGTTCGCGCTCGCCACGGGCGACGAGGTCGTGCTCACGGGGTCGATGCGCCGTACGCGGAGCGCGTGGGAGGACGCCGTGCGCCGCGCCGGGCTCGCCCCGTGGGCGTACGTGACGCGCCGGACCCGGCTCGTCGTCGCGGCCGACCCGGACTCGCTCTCGACCAAGGCCCGCACCGCGCGCCGGTACGGGATCCCGGTCGTCACGGAGGACGCGTTCGAGCGCCTGCTCGACGCCGTGGACCTCGCGGCCGGCGAGCGCGGCGCGCTGTCGGCGTAGCGCCGGGGTCGTCCACGACGGCCCGGGGGCCGAGCGCCGCCCCCTCGTGCGACGCCCCGCCCCGGTCGAGCCGGTGCGGCGACACGGTGGCCAGCGATGGTGGACCACCGAGGGGACCGGGCAGGCTGGGGCCATGAGCCCGGACGCTCCCGCCGACGTCGACTCCGTCCTCGACGAGCTCTACGCGCTGCCGCTCGAGCAGTTCGTCGTCGCGCGCAACGCCGCGTCGAAGCGCGTCAAGGCGTCGGGGGACGCGGTCGGCGCGGAGCGCGTCGCGCGCCTCGCGAAGCCGACGGTCGCGGCGTGGGTCGTCAACCAGGTGGCGCGCGAGCACCCCGAGGAGGTGGCTGCGCTCGTCACGCTGGGCGACGAGCTCCGGGACGCGACCGAGGACCGTGACCGCGCCCGGCTGACGGTGCTCGACCGGTTGCGGCGCGAGCGCACCGAGGCGCTGGTGGGCGCGGTCCGCGCGGCCGGCGAGGTCGCCGGCCGCGGCGTGTCCGCGAGCGCCGTCGACCGGCTCGCGGAGACGCTCACGGCCGCCGTCATGGACCCGGACGCCGGCGCGGCCGTGCGCGCGGGCCGGCTCGGCCAGGCGCTGCAGCACGTCGGGTTCGGTCTCGTCGACGAGGGCGGCGAGCCGGCCGACGTCGTCGAGCTGCGGTCTGCGGCGTCCGGCGACGACGGCGCCGCGAGCACCGGGGCACGCGCGCGGGGCCGGGCGTCGGGACGCCCCGGCGCCGGGAGGACGACCGGGAAGGGCTCCGGCTCGCCGTCCGACGAGGACGACGTCCTCGCCGCGGCGGAGCGCGAGGTCGAGGAGACCGCGGCCGAGGTCGACCGGCTCGAGGCCGCGCGCGACGAGGCCGACGCCCGGGCGCGGGAGGCGGGCGACGCCGTCGGGCAGGCCGAGGACGACCTGGGCCGGATCGAGGACGAGCTCGCGCGGCTCGCGGACGAGCGGGACGCGGCGCGCGACGCCCTGGAGGCGGCCCGTGGCGCGCAGGACGATGCCCGCACCGCGCTCGACGCCGCCGACGACGCGCTCGAGGCCGCCGAGGAGCGGGCCGCGACGGCCCGCAAGGCCCGTCGGGCCGCACGAGGCCGCTGAGCGTCCGGCGCCCGCGCGGGTCGCCGGACGGCGCCGGGAGCCCGGGTCGTTCGTCGTCCGCGAACGCGGGATTGAGCGGGGGGCGCTCACAGTTGACCCGGTCAGGACGCCGCGGGCTCACCGCGGCAGCAGACCCGGAGGAGTCACCATGACCACCACCCTCACCCCGATCCCGTTCGGCGCCCTCGCCGCCGACCGCCTCGTCCGCGACCTGTGGACGCACCCGGCGCCCGCCGCGCGGACCGGCTTCGCCCCGGCCGCCGACGTCTACCGCGAGGGCGACGACCTCGTCGCCCGCTTCGACCTGCCGGGCGTCGACCCGGAGCGCGACGTCACCGTCGAGCTCGAGGGCCGTCGCCTCGTCGTGCGCGGCGAGCGTCGCGACCAGCGCGTCGTCGAGGCCCCGGCCGAGTCCGAGGAGACCTCGGAGGGCGCCGAGGCGCCGGCCGAGCCCGTCGCCGCCGCACCGGGTCGCCGCGTGCGCGAGGTGCGGTTCGGCGGGTTCCGCCGCACCGTCACGCTGCCCAAGGCGGCCGACGCGGACGCCGTCCGCGCGTCGTACGACGCGGGCGTGCTCGTCGTGACCGTCGCCGGCGTCTTCGCCGGCCGTGCGCCCCAGCGCATCGAGGTCACGCGCGCGGCCTGACCGCCGCGCCACCGGCGCGCGGCCCCGCGGCCGCGCCGACCCGGCCGCGCCCCGCCCCCTGGCGCGGCCGGGACCGACGGGCCGGCACCTCTCCCGAGGTGCCGGCCCGTCGTCGTGCCCGGCCCGTCGTGCCCGGCGTGTCGTCGTGCGCCGCGTCAGCCCCGGAACGCGGTGAGCGCCTCGACGACGAGCGCGTGGTCGTCCGCCTGCGGGAGCCCGGACACCGTGACGACGCCGACGATCCCGACGCCGACGACGCGCACCGGGAACGCGCCGCCGTGCGCCGCGTACTCCTGGAACGGGAGCTGGTGCTGCTCCGTGAACGTCTGGCCGCGCGCCCGCGAGCGCAGTCCCACGAGGAACGACGACGCCCCGAACCGCTGCACGACCCGCACCTTGCGCTCGACCCACGAGTCGTTGTCGGGCGTCGTGCCCTCGCGCGCGGCGTGGAACACCTGCTGCGGGCCCTTGCGGACGTCGATCGTCACGGGCAGCTCGCGCTCGGCCGCGAGCTCGACGAGGAGGCAGCCGAGCCGCCACGCGTCGTCGTACGTGAACGAGGTGAGCACGAGGTCGTGCTCCTGCGCCTCGACGGAGGCGATGAGGGCGGCGAGGTCGTCCGGCGTCGTGGTCATGGCGCCATCGTGGCACGCCCGGGGCGCGCGGGAGGTGGACTCCCGCACGGCCGCCGGACCCGCCTGGCACACTCGCGACCATGCCCGGCACCCGACCCGCCCCGCGACCCACCGAGCCTCCCGCGGTCGACCCCCTCGACACGGGGCTCCTCGACCGCGCGTCGGGCGTGCTGCTCGCGCAGGCGGCGGGCGACGCGCTCGGCGTCCCGTACGAGTTCGCGCTGCCGCCCGGGCCGGGCAACCCCCGGGACCCCGTCGCGGTCATGCGCGGCGGCGGGCTCGGCCCGTACGCGCCCGGCGAGTGGAGCGACGACACCCAGATGTCAGTGTGCGTCGCGCGCGTCACGGCCGAGCGCGACGTCGCGCCCGCGCCGGGGACGCGCCCGGCGGATCCGGCGTCCGAGGCAGCGCTCGACGAGATCGCCGCCGCGTTCGAGGCGTGGCGCACGGGGGGCGCGAGCGACGTCGGCACGCAGACCGCCGCCGTGCTGCGCGACGCCGCGCTGCGGCCCGGGCCCGCGGCGGCCCGGCTCCGCGACGCCTCGGCCGCGCTGCACGCCGCGACCGGGCGCACGGCGGGCAACGGCGCGCTCATGCGCACGGGCGCCGTCGGGCTCGTCGCGCTCGACGACCGCGACGCCACCGCGCGGGCCGCGCGCGCCGTCGCGGCGCTCACGCACACCGACCCGCTCGCGGCCGAGTCGTGCGTGCTGTGGTCGGAGGCCGTGCGCGTCGCGGTGACCGCGCAGCGCCTCGACGTGCGCGCGGGTCTCGACCTCCTCGCCCCCGAAGCCGCCGCCCGGTGGGAGGCGTGGGTCGCCGACGCCGAGGCCGGCGCGCCCGTCGCGGACCTGCGGGCCAACGGCTTCACGGTGACCGCGCTCCAGGCCGCGTGGCGCGCGATCGTCACGACGTCCGCGCCGCAGGGCTCGACCTTCGCCGGCCGCGACCACCTCGTCGCGGCGCTCCAGGCCGCGGTCGCGACGGGCGGCGACACCGACACCGTCGCCGCGATCGCCGGCACGCTCCTCGGCGCGCGGTACGGGGCGCGCGCCGTCCCGCCGGAGTGGGCGGACGCCGTCCACGGCTGGCCCGGCCTGCGCGCGCTCGAGCTCACCGCGCTCGCCCGGCGGACGGCGCAGCGCGGGCTCGGCGCGCCGGCGGTCCGCGAGAGCGCGCCCGACGCCGGTCCCGGGCAGCCGTGCCCCGTGTGCGGCACCCGGCTGCGCAGCAACCCCCGCTACCCCCGGCACGTGTGCGGGTGGTGCGCCGCCTGGGTCACCGACGCGGCCGGGCGGGCGGTCTCGTTGTCGAACACGAGCCTCCTCGGCACCGGGCTCACCGCCCACCACGCCGACGGCACGCTCGCCCCGCCCGACGTGCTCGCCGGCCGCGTGTGGATCCGCGGCGTCGAGCACCGGGCCCAGGAGGCACGCTTCGGGGGGATCGTCGTGCAGCCGGTCGAGCCGGCGGACGAGGTCGCGCCGCCGCGGTAGGCCGTGTGCGCCGCGACGGCGCTCCCGAACCGGCCGTTCCGACGAGGCCCGGGCGCGCGGTACCGGGAGGTGTGCCGCGCGCCCGGGGTCCGGTGCGCCGTGCGGGTCAGCCGCAGGAGACCGCCGCCACGGGCACCTCGTACGCGCGGGAGGCCCCGCCGTCGGGCAGCGTCGCCGTCACCGTGACGGTCCCGGCCTCGACGGACGGCACCCGCGCGGTGAACGCCTGGTACGCCGCCTTGCCCGGGGACACGGCCGCGACGTCGCGCGTGCCGAACGGGGTCGCGATCGTCACGTCGACCGGCACGTCCTCGCCGTTCGTGGCGCGCACCGCGACCCCGGCCCGGCCCGCGAAGCAGCGGCCCTCGGCGGTGACGCCCACGAGCTCGGGGCCGGCGCCGCGCGCGATCGTCACGCGGTCGACGACGCGCTGCGTGCCCGTCGTGTAGGTCGTCACGGTGAGCGTGGTCGGCGTGACGTCGACGTCGGAGTAGCTCGCCTCGCGCGTCTGCTCCCACGCGGCCGTCCACGGCTTCGCACCGTCGAAGTCGTAGAACTTCGACCCGCTGGAGGAGTTGCCGGTGAGGTAGAGGACCTGGTCGTCGTCGGGCACGAGGACGTCGCCCACCGCGGGCGCCTGCTCCGGCACGACCGGCGTCGTGCCCTCCATGAGGTGGCTGCGCGTGTAGATGTGGTCGTGGCCCGCGAGCACCAGGTCGACGCCGAGGTCGCTGAACACCGGCGAGAGCGCGTCGCGCATGCGGACCACGTCGGTGTCGCGCGAGTGGAACGCCTGCGAGTACAGCGAGTGGTGGAACGTCACGACGACCCACGCGTGGTCGTCGCCGTGCGCCGCGACGACGTCGCGCAGGAACGCCTCGTGCTGCGCGATCTGCGCGGTGCTCGAGTCGTTGGAGTCGATCGCGACGACGAGCACGTCGTTGTACGAGTACCAGTAGTCGCGGCGCGGGTCCGTCGAGAGGTTCGGCATCGCGTAGTGCTGGTCGTAGAGCGCGCTCGCGGTGTCGTGGTTGCCGTCCTGGACGGCGAAGCGCAGCTCGCGCATCTGGTCGGGCGCGAGGAAGTCGGTGTACTGCTGCGTGCTGCCCGCGTTCTCGACCTGGTCGCCCGCCGAGACGAGGAAGGCCGTGTCGGGGTGGCGCTCGGTCATCGTGTCGAGGTTCGCCGCCCAGCGCGCCGAGTCGTTCGCCGCATTGCCGCTCGCACCGATCTGCGCGTCGCCCACGAAGAGGAACGAGAACTCGTCGCCGAACGTCCCGGTGTCGAACGTGCTCGGCGCGGACCAGCCCGTCGCCGCGCTGCCCACGCGGTACGTGTACGACGCGTGCTCCTCGAGACCGGTCATCGTCGCGTGGTGGTACGTCGCGCCGTCGGCCGCCGCGCCGTCGCGCGAGGTCGACGTCGACGCGCCCGCCCAGTCGGTCTCTCCCCCGTCGGCCTCGTCGGCGCGCACCCACTGGACCTCGCCGTCGCCGGGGAGCGTGGAGAACCAGGCCACGTTGGCCTGCGTCTCGTCCGCACCGACGTTCAGCGCGACGTCGCGCACCTCGCCGTGCGTGGGCACGAGCGAGCGGACGTCGAGGTAGATGTCGGAGCTCGTCGGCGCGTCCTGGTAGAGCGCGACCGAGATCGTGTTCTCCCCCGCCTCGAACGCGTCGGCCGGGACGACGAAGCTGCCCGTCACGGGGTCCGTGCGGCCGTTGCCGTGGTACTGCAGGTTCTCGGTGATCTCGCGGCCGTCGTCGCCGAGCCGCGCGACCTCCTCGCCGTTGACGTAGACGACCACGGCGTCGTCGTAGACGATCTCGCCCTCGAACGCCGGGACGCCGTCGAGGTCCTCGGCCGTGAGCTCGACGTCGGTGCGGAAGAAGAACGTCGGGACGTCCGTCGTCGTGCCGGGGATGTACTGCGTGAGCAGCGTCGTGATCGGGAACGCCGCGCCGATGCCGGTCGGCTGGCCGCGCTTGGCGCCGAACGGGGCCGTGCCCGTGCGCCACGCGGAGTCGTCGAACGCGGTCGTCGTCCACACGCGCTGGTTCGCGTCGGCGCCCGCGGGGTTCGAGTTGTCGTCGAGGTAGCGCCACGTGGTGCCGCTCGTGCTGAGGAGGGACTCGTCGGCGGCGGTCGCGGACGTCGCGGTCGCGACGCCGGTGACGAGGACGGCGCCGACGAGCGACGCGACGAGCGTCGACGCGGCAGCGCGCGTCAGCGCGCCGGGCTGCCGGGAGGCATGCGGGTTCATGGGGTCCTTCGCAGGTCAGGGGCCCTGCGCAGCGACGACCGTCGGACCACCGTGGCAGCGCGGGACCCGTGGTGGGAAGCGCTGTCACGGTACGGAGACCGGGTGTCGTCGAGCCGTCGCGACGATGAACGGCGCACGGCGATCAGGTGGCGGCGCCCCGCCGCGCCCGGGCGGCCCCGCCGGCCGGGGAACGCGCGACGCCCGCGCCCCCGGGGTCGGGGACGCGGGCGTCGGAGGTGGTGCGGCGTGGCGCGGTGCGGCGCGGTGCGGTGCGCGCGGCGTGATGGCGCCGCGTCACTCGCTCCGCAGGCGGCGGACGACGAGCACCGTGCCGAGCGCGACGAGCGCGAGCGCCGCGGCGACGAGGCCGACGGTCTGGGCGCCCGTGGTGGCGAGGTCACCGCCGGGGGTCGTGCCGCCCGGCTGCGTCGGCCCGTCGGTCGGCACCGTCGGGGTCGACGGGTCCGTCGGGGTGGTCGGCGTCGTCGGGTCGGTCGGCGTCGACGGGTCCGTCGGGGTCGACGGGTCGACCGGCTCCAGCGGCGACGTCGGGTCGGTCGGGTCCGTCGGCCGGTCCGCCGTGTTGGTGAGCACGACCTCGACGTCGCCGTCGCCGACCTCGACGGTCACGGAGCCGTCGTCCGCCGGCGTCAGCTCCTCGCCACCGACCTGCCAGGCCGGGTCGCCCCACTCGACGCCGTCGACGTCGGGGAACGTCGGCTCGGAGAGCGTGACCTCGGCGCCGAGCGCGAGGTCGTCGAGCGTGGCCGAGCCGTCGACGGGGACGGTGAGCGTGCCGCGCTCGTCGCCGACGACGTACGTCACGGTGAACTCGGTGCCGTCCGGCACGGCGCTCGCCGCGTCGCCCTCCACGAGCTTCGACACGGTGACGCTCCCCGTCGGGGCGACGGGCGTCGTCGAGCACGGGATGCTCCCCGCGAAGAGGTACGCGTGCGCCTCGCCGCCGGTGAGCGTCAGGTCGTCCGCGACGACCTGGCCGTCGAGCGGCGCGGCGTTCACGGTGAGGTCGGCGTCCGGCGCGTAGACCGAGCCGTCCACGCGGGTCCCCGAGCCGTCGATCGTCACGGCGCCGTCGATCTGCGACAGGTCCCACAGGACGTAGCGGGCCGCCGCGCCCTCGGCACCGAACACCTTGCCCTTGACGGTCGTCGTGCCGGCGGGCACGGACACGACCAGCGGCGCGTCGGCCGAGGGCAGCACGCCGTCCGCGAACTGCACGGTGTACGCGCCGGCGATGTCGGCGTAGTCGACGACGTTCGGGCGTCCCGGCTCGAGCGCCGACAGCACGACGCGGTCGCCGACGTCCTCGGCCACCGTGAGGCGGTGCGCCGCGCCGCTGGGGACGAGGTCGGCGAGGCACTGGCGCACCTCGTCGGGCTGCGTGGCGCCGGTCTCGACGTACCCGGCGACCGAGTCGCCGCGCGTCGCGACGGTCGCCGCGCCGTCGGGCCACTTCTGGTTGGTCGCGTCGATCGACGGCGCGTCGTCGACGGACGTGCGGTACCGCACCCAGTCGGCGCGCTGGTAGGTGCCGAACGCCGGGTCGTCGCCGACGACCTTGAGGTAGCCGTGCAGCGAGTCGCCGGTGCCCGCGGGGACGCCCTTGTTGGAGATCTCGACGAGGCCCGACGACGTCGCGTAGCTCCCGACGAGGAGCCGCGTCGGGTCGCCGTCCACGGTCGGGATCGTGTAGTCGGCGGTGCCCGCGACCTGATGGACGATGCCGTACATGCCCCCCGTCGCACGGACCGTGAGCTCACCGCCGACGGCGATCGCGCCCTCGGTCTCGGTGTTGTCGAGGCGGGCGTCGGAGCGCGCGTAGACGCTGAACCCGCCGGCGAGGTCGAACGGGTTCACCGTGGTGCCGTCCGCGGCGCTCGCGCCCGTCGCGGGGGCGACGAGCAGGGCCGCGAGGCCGGCGGCGAGAGCGGCGCGCACGCGGCGCCGACGCGCGGTTGACTGGGGCAACGGTTCTGCGGGTGTCGTGCGGCGGGACATCGTTCTCACCTGGGTCTTCAGCGATCGGAAAGGCGGACCACGGCGGCCCGCACTTCCACGGTAGGACGACCTGGACGCCCGTCCAGGTTCCACCCGGGGTGAAGTTGCACCGGTGTGATCAACCCCACCCGTCCCTGCGGAGGACTCGTCGTCCATGTCCGACACGTCGGACACCGGACCGCGAGGCGGAGCCGCGGACAGGCGAGACAGAACCCGGTCGCACGACGTAGACCCGCAGACGCGCGAGGTAGAACCGCGGTCGCCGGAGGTAGACCCTCGGTCGGCGGTCGAGCCCCGTCCTGGGGGGTCAGGAGATCACGAGGCGGGCGATGAGCTCGTCGCGCAGGAGGATCGTGAACGTCGCCGGACCGTTGTAGCCGTCGCCGGCGACCGTGACGTCGAGCAGCACCTCGTCGGGCGTGGACCCGGGTCGCACCCCACGCACCGCGAAGCGCGACCGCTTCCCGATGTTGTCCGTCCGGTCCCAGCTCGCGACGCCCTCGCGGCCGTGGAACGTGCGGCCCCAGTCGTCGAGGAACGCGTCGTCCGTGAACGCGGTGACGAAGCGCTCGGGGTCGGCGTCGTTCGTCGCGTCGACGAACGTCCGCAGCGCGGGCGGCAGGTCGTGCGTCGCGTCGGTCATGCCGTCAGGCTCCCACCCGCCGGGCCGTGCGGCGCGCTCAGTCGCCGCGCGCGTGGCGCGTCGCCCGGTCGTTCGCGCGCTGGATGGCCGCCACGAGCTCGTCCTTCGTCATGGACGACCGGCCGTCGACATCGAGGCGGCGCGCGACGTCGAGCAGGTGCGCCTTCGTCGCGTTCGCGTCGACCCCGCCGGCCGTCTCGGCGGTCGAGTCGAGCCCGCCCTCCTCGGCCCGCGCGTCCGACGGCCCGGGCTCCTCCTTCGGCTCCCAGTGGTCGCCGACCTTCTCGTGCGTGTGCTTGAGCGCCGCGAACGCGACCCGCCGCGCGCGCTCGTCGGAGCCGTACTGCTCCCGCGCCGCGTCGTACGCCTTCGCGAAGGTCCGCTGCGCCTTCTCGTCGGAACGCTGCAGCGTGCTCGGGATCTCGGACTCCTTGGCGTCCCCGTCGCGCGTCGTCTTCGGCACGCCGCCTCCTCGTCGCTCGTCCGACGGCGCTCACCGCCGGTGGGTGCCCGCTGCGGCCCCAGCGGGCGGGTAGCCATCTGCGGTCGTCGCCGGTTCCTGCCCGACGGCGGTCGCCGCCTCCCCGAGCGTCTCGCCGCGCGCTGCCGCTCGCCAGCCCGGGCCGGTCACCGCCGCCCGCCCCGTCGGCTGTGCTCGGAGCTCTCACCGCGGCCCGCCCGAGCTCCCCCGCCGCTGCCTCCGCTCAGAGTCGTCGACGGTGCCCGAAGGCTCCGGCCCGACGCGCGACCGCACCGGGCGCGACCTAGGCTGCCGGGATGTCGCGCGCCCTCCTGTTCCGTGGCCGGATCGCCGGCTGGGGGACGACGTCGGGCACGCGCGTCGTCGTGGGCCGCTGGGACGTCTCGCCGTTCGGCGCGTTCGCCGACGTCATGGTCGAGCGTCCCGACGGCGAACGCGTGCTCCTCGCCCCGACGGCCGAGGTCGCCGCTCTGGTGGCGTCGACGTACACCTTCGACCGGGTCGAGGTCGTGCCGGTGTCGGTCACGGACGAGGCCGGGACCGGAGCTCCGCCGTCCGGCGAGGCCGGGACTGGGACAGACGCTCCGCCGTCCGGCGCGTCCGGGACCGTGGCTCTGCCGTCCGGCGAGGCCGGGACCGGGGCTCCGCCGTCCGGCGAGGCCGGGACCGGGACCGGGGCTCAGCCGTCCGGCGAGGCCGAGACCGGGACCAGAACTCTGCCGTCCGGCGAGGCCGGGACCGGGACCGGGGCTCAGCCGTCCGGCGAGGGCGGCTCCGGCGCCGCGCCGTCACCGTGGCTCGTGGTGGCGGGACCGCTCGAGGCGCGCCTCGTCGTCGGGCAGCGGACCGGGCTGGGACGTGCGCTGCGCGCGGTGCCCGACCGGCTCGCGGCGTCGCGACGGTTCACGGCCGTCACGGACCCCGTGGCCCGGGCGCTGCTGCACGGCGTGCGGACGCGCGGCAGCGCCGGGGCCGGGCGCGTCGAGCACTACGGCGCGACGGACGTGCACGGGATCGTCGACGCCGGGACGACGTGGGACGGAGAACCGCTCGGCGGCCTCGCGCCCGTGGACCCGCCCGTGCGGTTCGGGTTCGGCTCGACGCCGCGCCGCCCGGCCGTGACGGACGTCGTGACGACGATCGTCCTCCCCCGCGACTGACCGGGCGCCACCGCGGTCGCTTGCGCACGGACGTCGTGCCGGGCGGTGCGCTCGCCACCGGACGACGGCCCCGTTCGAGGGCCGCGGCGCCGAGTGATGCACCTACGCCCGAAAGATGCACTCCGGAGTGCATCACTCGAGCCGGAGTGCGTCACTCGGACACGAGCGAGCGACATCGCTCAGCGAGGTAGGGCCCCGATCCCGCGAGGTAGAGCCGGCGAGGGGAGGCGGAGGCGCCGACGCGCGGGCAGGCCTTACGGAGCAAGGGCGGCGGTCTGCCGCGTCGTCGCGCGGACGTGCTCCGCCGCGGGGGCGGCGAGCGCGTGGCGCAGCTGCTCGAAGAGCGCGACGCTCGCCGTACCGGGCCAGTCCGCGGGGAGGGCGCTCGGCGGCAGGCCCGGGTCGACGTACGGGATCGTCCGCCAGTCGTCGACGACGCGCACCCACCGCGCGAACGCCGAGCGCCGCGCGGACGCGGATCCCGGCGCACCGCCGGACAGCCGGTCGTCGGACGCCGCGCCATGGGCCAACCGGTCGTCGGACGCCGCGCCGTCGGGCAGCCGGTCGTCGGACGCCGCGCCGTCGGGCTCCGCGCCGCCGTGGCGCGCGAGGAACGTGCGGTGCAGGTCCGCGAGCCGGTCGAGGTCCCACCAGCGCGCGGCGGCGTCGGCGAACGACCCGGGGGTGCGCGGCGTGCGCGTGACGAAGAGGGTCGCGGCGTCGCGCAGGTCGAGGTGGTCGAGGATGCCCTCGACCTCGTCCGCGAGGTGCGCGGGGCAGATCCACAGCGCGTCGGCGACGGTGCCGCACCCGATGCCCGCGAGGTGCCGCCGGAGCTGGTGGCGGTCGGCGCGCCGACCCTCGGGGACGGAGAACGACACGAGGAGCCAGGCGTCGTCGTCGGACTGCCGGCGGTAGGAGAAGATGCGCCGGTCGCCGCGCGCGAGCATCGCGTCCGCGCCGGGCGCGAGGCGGTAGCCGGGCCGGCCGTCCACCGAGGCGGCGGCGAGCAGCCCCTTCGCCTTGACCCGGGACACGGCGCTGCGCGTCCCGGCGGGCGGGACGCCGACGGCGTCGAGCAGCGCGACGAGGTCGGCGACGGCGACCTGTCCGCCGAGGTCGCGCAGCGTGAGCCCGACGACGGTCCGCAGCAGCGAGACGGTGCTCCCGGGGCGCGACTCGACGTCGTCGAGGATCACTCGCCCGTCACCTCGACGAGGGCGTCGCGCACGGCCTCGACGCCGACGCGCACCTCGTCGAACGTCGTCGACAGCGGCGAGAGGCCGAGGCGAAGGCCGTCGGGGCGCCGGAAGTCGGGGACGACGCCGCGCGCCCACAGGAGCGGCAGCGTGCGCTCGAACGCGGGGTGGTCGACGGTGACGTGGCTCCCGCGCCGCTCCGGGTCGCGCGGCGACGCGACGCGCGCCCCGAGCGGCACGAGAAGGTCGTCGACGAGCTCGAGGGCGAGCTCGGTGAGCGCGACCGACTTCGCGCGGATCGCGTCGATCCCGGCGTCGGCGACGAGGTCGACCATGTCCTGCATCGCGAGCATGCCGACGATCGCGGGCGTCCCGCTGAGGAAGCCGCGCGCCCCGGCGTGCGGCGCGTAGGAGGGGCCCATCTCGAACGGCGCCGCGCTCCCCATCCAGCCCTGGATCGGCTGCGTCAGCGCGTCCTGGAGGTCGGCGCGCACGTAGCCGAACGCGGGCGCGCCCGGGCCGCCGTTGAGGTACTTGTACGTGCAGCCCACGGCGAGGTCGACGTCCCACGCGTCGAGCGCGACGGGCACCGCGCCCGCGGAGTGGCACAGGTCCCACAGCACGAGCGCCCCGGCGTCGTGCGCGCGGCGCGTGATCTCCGCGGCGTCGCTCACGTAGCCCGACCGGTACGCGACGTGGCTCAGCACGACGAGCGCCGTGCGGTCGCCGAGCACCGCCGCGACCTGCTCGGGGGTGACGCCGCCGTCGTGCTCGGGCGTGATCCAGCGGAGCGTCGCGCCGTGCTCGCGCGCGACGCCCTCGAGCACGTAGCGGTCCGTCGGGAAGTTGCCGGAGTCGATCACGATCTCGTCGCGACCCGCGACCGACGGTGCACCGAGCGCGGCGCGCACCAGCTTGTACAGGAGCACGGTCGTCGAGTCGCCGACGAACGTCTGGCCCGCGCCCGCGCCGAGCGCCGCGGCGCCGATGCGGTCGCCGAGCGTCAGGGGCAGCTCGTACCACTCCTCGTCCCAGCCGCGGATGAGCCGCGCGCCCCACTGCTCCGTCGCGAACCGCGCGAGGCGCTCCGCCGACGCGCGCGTCGGGCGGCCGAGCGAGTTGCCGTCGAGGTACGCGACGACGTCCGCGGCGGGGACGAACGCGTCGACGTAGCGCGCGAGCGGGTCGGCGGCGTCGAGCGCCCGGGCCAGCGCGGCACGGTCGGTGAGGGACACGTGCGCGGCGAGGGCGTCGGCACCGGGCGGGGGCGTGGCGGTCATGGCTGGTCCTTCCGGGTGGTCGTGGCGGACGGCGGGACGAAGCCCGGGTGCAGCACGTCGGCGAGGTGGAGGGTCGTGGCGCGGGAGAGCCACCGCGTCAGGGCGCCGACGTCGAGCCGGTCGAGGTCGGCGCGGTCGGCGTGCCCGGCGCGGTCGGTGCGGTCGGTGCGGTCGGCGGGGTCGGCGGGGTCGGCGTGCCCGGCGCGGTCGGTGCGGCCGGCGGGGTCGGTGCGGCCGGCGAGTTCGGTGAGGCCGGTGAGCACGTCGGGCGGGGGTCCCGGGACGAACGTGACCGCGGCGCCGGCGAGCGTCGCGAGCGCTGCGTCTGTGCGCGAGGGATGCGTCCCGGGACGCATCTCTCGCGCGGGGACGCGTCGCTCGGCACGGCGGGGCGGCCCCGACGTGAGCGCCCGCAGGAGCGCGTCGGGGCCCAGACCGGCCGCTGCGAGCGCCCGCAGCTCGCGCGCGTTCACGCCGACGGGCAGCGGCCCGTTCCCGAGGTCCGTCCCGTAGACGACCGTGCCGCCCGCGGCGACGAAGCGGCGGACGTTGTCGACCGCGACGTCGTGCTCCGGCGTCGGTGCGCCCCAGCCGTGGATGTCGAGCGTGCTCACCCAGGTCATGGCCGACGTGCCGTCGTGGTGCGAGGCGCCCGCCATCGCGGCGAGCAGGGCGTCGGGCAGCCGCTCGGAGAACGGGGCGTGCGCGAGCCGGTCGACCCCTGCGGCGAACGCGCGCTCCGCCTGGCCCGGTCCTTCGGAGTGCGCCACGACCGGGACACCGCGCTCGTGCGCGCGTGCGACGAGCGCGGCGAGGGTCGCGTCGTCGGGCACAGGACCGGCGACGGCGTTCAGCGCGACCTTGACGCACGACGCCCCCGCCGCGGCCTGCCGGTCGACGGCGGCGACGGCGTCCGCGGGCGTCGCGACCTCCACGACGGAACCGGCGGGCGCCCAGGAGCGGTCCGACGGGTAGCCGCCCGGTGCGGTGAGGAAGGCGCCGGCGAACAGGACGTCGGGCAGCCGCGAGGCGCCGGCCGACCGACCTGCCTCGGCGGCCCAGCCGGCGGCCGCGTCGGGGATCCAGCCGAGGTCGTGCACGGCCGCGATGCCGTGCGGCACGAGCGCCGTCGCGTCCACGAGGCCGAGGTGCACGTGCGCGTCGGCGAACGCCGGGAGCACGGTGCCAGCGAGGTGCAGCTCCGGCAGCACGACGGGGGCGTCACGCACCACCGCGCCGTCGGAGGTGGTTCGTGTCGCTGCGGTGTCGGAGACGGTCGATGCCGCTGCGGTGTCGGCGGAGGTCCGTGTCGCTGCGGTGTCGGCGGAGGTCCGCGCCGCGGCGCCGCGGCGGGGCGCGCGCCCCGCGCCCCGCGCGCCGGCGCCCGGGACGTCGGTGCCCCGGACGTCGGGGAGCGCGCCATGCGCACCCGCCGGGTGGAGGCCCGATGCGGTGGCGAGGAACGCCGTCGGGCCGGTGGGCGGGCGACCCGGGACCCACGACGCGTCGACGGTGACGACGCGCGCGGTGTCGGGCGCCGGGGGCGTCATGGGCGCGGGGCGCCGATCTCGGTGCGCACGGCGAAGAGCTCGGGGAAGAAGGTGAGGTCGAGGGCCTTCTGGAGGAAGCCGACGCCGCTCGACCCGCCCGTGCCGCGCTTGGTGCCGATGATGCGCAGGACGGTCTTCATGTGGCGAAAGCGCCAGAGCTGGAAGTTGTCCTCGAGGTCGACGAGCTCCTCGCACGTCTCGTACGCGGACCAGTGCGCGTCGGGGTCGTCGTAGATGCGGCGGAAGACCTCGACGAGCTCGTCGTCGAGCGCGTGCGCGACGGTGACGTCGCGGTCGAGCACGTGCTGGGGGACGTCGTGGCCGTGGCGCGCGAGGTAGCGCAGGAACTCGTCGTAGACGCTGGGCTCCGCGAGCAGCCGGGAGAGCTCGGCGTGGGCCGCCGGGTCGGACGCGAAGACCTTCAGCATCGCCGCGTTCTTGTTGCCGAGCAGGAACTCGACCGCGCGGTACTGCCACGACTGGAAGCCCGACGCGTTGCCCAGGAAGCCGCGGAACTGCGCGTACTCGCTCGGCGTGAGCGTCGCGAGCACCGACCACTGCTCCGTGAGGGTGCGCTGGACGTGCTTGACCCGCGCGACGCGCTTGAGCGCGGCCTGGAGCTCGTCGGCGGCGAGGAGGTCGCGCGCCGAGACGAGCTCGTGCAGCACGAGCTTGAGCCAGAGCTCGGTGGTCTGGTGCTGGACGATGAACAGCATCTCGTCGTGGTGCGCCGGCGTGCTGATCGGCTCCTGCGCCGCGAGCAGCGTGTCGAGGTGCAGGTAGGAGCCGTAGGTCATCCGCTCGCGCAGGTCCGTGACGATCTCGGGCTCGAGGGCTCGCTCGTTCAGCGCGGGGTCTGAGGCGTGGTCGACCATGGCGCCGAGCGTATGACACGAACGTGACGACCGCCAGGATCTTGCGATACCCGGTTCCTTCCTCGCCGGACGGCGCCGTCCGGTGGTGCCCGCCCGGTGGTGCCCGCCCGGTGGTGCCCGCGCGGTGGCGGCCCGCGGAGGTGGCGGGCGGGCGTGGTGGACGGCCGTGGTGCCCTGAGGTCAGGACTCGGCGTCGGCGCGCTCGTCCGCCACGGACTCGCCCGTCGGGTCGTCGGCGAGCACGTCTTCGAGGGCCCGGCCGCCGAGCGGGCCGTCGCTCACCCCGACGAACCGCCAGCCCGCGACGGGGTCGCCCTCGACCTCGACGAGCCCCGTGTTGGCGAGCGGCGTGTACGCCATGAGCTCGCGGTCGACCCCGACGGCGCGCGCCGACGCCCACGAGCGGATCGCCGCGCCGTGCGACACGACGACCGCCGTCTCCCACCCGGTGTCGGCGACCGTCGCGACCGCGTCGTCGAAGCGACCGAGGAACTCCGCGCCGTCCGGACCGCCGGGCATGCGGCGCGCGAGGTCGCCGGCGCCCCACGCGAACACGGTCTCCAGGTAGCGGACGTGGTCCTCGTGCCGACCCGACATCTCGAGGTCGCCCGCGTCGATCTCGCGCAGCCCGTCGAGCTCGACGGGGTCGAGCCCCAGCGCCTCGACGAGCGGCGCGGCCGTGAGCGACGTGCGGACGAGCGTCGAGACCGCGACGCCCTGGACCACCCGGCCGATGAGGGCCTCCGGGATCGCGGCGGCCTGCCGCGCGCCGAGCGCGGTGAGGCCGGGGCCGGGCAGGGCGGTGTCGAGCAGGCCGGCGACGTTGGACGGGGTCTGTCCGTGGCGGACGAGCAGCAGGCGCATGGTTCTCCGGTTCGCGGGGTACCTCGCCACCCTACGAGCCGACGTCGCCCCGCGCGCCCTCGTCGACGGCGCCGGTTCGAGCAGGGCCACCGGGACAGCCCGGGGCCGGAGCAGGAACGTGGGCACCCCGAGCACGAGCCCCCGCCGAGCCCGAAACCGACCCGGCGCACGCATCCGACCTCGCACCGACCCGGAGCAGGAACGTGACTACGACTCGAGCATGCGCCCGTCGACCCCGGGCACGAGCCCCCGCCGACCCCGAACCTGAGCGGGCGGCCCCTCAGCCCACGGGGTCCGTGACGAGACGCGACCGCGCCTCGTACACCTGGAGCGGCTCCGCCGCGCTCGAGGTCGTGGCCGTTCCGGGGACGTCGGTCCACGTCGGCGAGCCGGCGATGCGGAACTGCCCCGTCCACGACGTCTCCAGGCCGATCGTCACCGAGTCCACCGGCTGCTCGTACGTGTGGTGCACGGTGTGGTCCGGGTACGGGGCGCCGGGGTCGGTCGTGACGAGCGGCGCCGAGCCGTCGGCGTAGTCCCAGGAGAACTCCTCGGGCGTCGCACGGATCTCGACGGGGATGCCGAGCAGCGCGGCCTCGAACGTCTGCTCCGCGGGGTCGGTGTACGTGATCGTCGGGACGTTGACGAGCGTCCAGCCGTCCGGCGGCTGCACGACGATCGACGACGGCGTGATGGGCAGCGTCGCGAACTCGCGCTCCGCCTCGGCGAGCAGGTCCTGCGGCGTGATGCAGCCCTCGTCGCCGACGAGCTCCGGCGGTCCCCACGAGCCGTCGTCCTGACGCTCCTCGCGGAACAGCGCGCCCTGCGCGTACTCGTCCGCGTCGCACTCGATGCCCTCGTACGCGAGCTGCTCGCCCTCGGTGCACGCGTAGTCGTAACGGGTCGTCGGGCCGTCCAGACTGTCGACGAGCGCGCACAGCGCCGGCGTCGCCGAGAAGTACCGCTCCTGCGGCTCGCCGTCGCCTGCGGGAACGTACACCGCACCACCACGTGTTCCTTCGCGCGCACCCTCGACCGTCACTTCGTTGTCTTCAGCCTGACCATCGAAGTTTCCATAGCCTGGTTCGGCGCCACCCGGAACAATCGCAGTCAGAGCGATGGTGATAACCGCTATCCCCGTGCTTGCAAATGCATTCAACGTCATGCCTCCGGGCTCGGCGCGATCTCAACCACCACCCATTTCCCCTGCTGTAATCCCATCTCGACTCGATAGAGTTTGGAGATAGCTTCTGAGGTGTAGAGCGACGCACCAGAGGAGTCCTCGATCGAAATCGGATCCTGTTCGACATGAACGTCGAGCGGAAAGATCCCGGTGGCTTCGTCCCGCAAGAAGACTTCAGCGAGCGCGGCGTCGATGGCTCCCCCAGCGAACACGTCGGCTCTCGCCTTGATCGTCTCAGCCTGTTGCACGGCCTCCGCACAGAACTCACACCTGTCGTGCGACATCGCTTCCCACTCCGCGGTGTCGCCGGTGGTCATCACGTAGTCGTAGAGCTCGATGAAGTACACCGCCGCAGCGGCGGCCCCCTCCGCGTCGTCGCGCTCCATCGCGGCAGGCCGCTCGGGCGCCGGCGGGCCGGTCTCGGTCGGCGACGGCTCGGCCGTCTCCGCCGGCTCGGTCTCGACGCTGCTGGTCGACGGCTCGGGCGCGACGGGCTCCTCCCCCGTGCACCCGGCGAGCACGAGGCTCCCGCCAAGGCCGCCGACCACGCCCAGGGCGAGGACGACGGCGGGGCGAACCACGCGGCGTCGGGCACGGGACGACGGACGATCGGAACGCATGCAACCCCCTGCAGACGGCACCCCGGTCGACCCGAGCCGGGCCGCACCGCACGAACTGCCCCAGAACCTAGCGAACCGGCCGCCCGCGCGGAACCACCCCTCTCGACCTGTGGACGACCGTGGCAGGCTGACGGCATGTCGCGCAGGGAGCTCGTCGTGCTGGGGACGGCCAGCATGGTCCCGACCCGTACCCGCAACCACAACGGCTACGTGCTGTTCTGGGACGACGAGGCGATCCTCTTCGACCCGGGCGAGGGGACGCAGCGGCAGCTGACGTTCGCGGGGGTGTCCGCGACGGACCTCACGCGCATCGCGATCACGCACCTGCACGGCGACCACAGCCTGGGGCTCGCGGGCGTCGCGCAGCGCATCAGCGGCGACGGCGTGCGGCACACGATCCCGGTGTCGTACCCGGCGTCGGGCCAGCGGTGGGTGGACCACCTGCTCGACGCGTCGGCGTACCGGCGGCAGGGCCGCCTGGAGCTGCAGCCGCTCACGACGGACGGCGTGGTGCCGCCCTCCCCGGACCGGCCGGAGCCGCCGTTCACGCTGCGGCACCGGGCGCTCGACCACACGCTCGACGCCGTCGGCTACCGGCTCGACGAGCCGGACGGCCACCGTCTCGACCCGGCGTTGCTCGCCCGGCACGGCCTCGCCGGTCCTGCGGTGGGGGTGCTGCAGCGCGAGGGCGCCGTCGTCGCGCCGGACGGGCACCGCGTGACGGTCGAGGAGGTGAGCACCCCGCGCCCCGGGCAGTCGTTCGCGTTCGTCATGGACACGCGCCTGTGCGACGCGGTCCACGACCTCGCGGACGGCGTGGACCTGCTCGTCATCGAGTCGACGTTCCTCGACCGTGACCTCGAGCAGGCGGAGCGGTGGGGTCACCTCACGGCGTTCCAGGCGGCGAAGGTCGCGGCCGACGCCAGGGTCCGCCACCTCGTGCTCACGCACTTCTCGCAGCGGTACGCCGACCCGTCCGAGTTCGAGCGCGAGGCGCGCACGGTGTTCGACGGCGCGCTGACCGTCGCGCAGGACCTCGACCGCGTGCCGGTGCCCCGACGAAGGGTTTCGTGACTCTTCTCACGGGATTCCGTCATGCTCCGATAGTCCGAGGTGTTGCATTTGTCAAAGGTCGGTCGCGGATTGATAGGAAAGGGTGGGCCGTCCGTGACGGCCTGCCCCGTCCGCCGACCTCTGGAGCAGCGTGCCCCGCAGACCGTCACGTCCCCTGCCCTCCCGCCGTCACCACCTCGCGCCGCGCACCGCCGCGGTCTCGCTCGCGCTGGCCCTCGTCGCCGCCCCCGGCACCTCCGCCGTCGCCGCGCCGTCCGGCGCCACGAACGCCGCACCGTCGGGCACCACGACCCCCGCGCCGTCGAGCACGACCCCCGGGCCGACGGCTCCCCGCACCGCGACGGACCCGGCATCCGGCGAGCCGGTGTTCGGCGAGCAGGTGTTCGACGAGCCGGACAAGTCGTTCGCCGTCTACGTGGGCAAGGACCTCACGGCGGACGGGCACACGCTGCTCGGCGGCTTCGGCCACGAGCCGTCGAGCCACTGGGTCGAGGTCGTCCCGGCGCAGGACCACCCCGCCGGGTCGACGATCACGGTGGGCGTCACGCCCGACGCCGACATGCCCGGCGAGCTGTCCGAGATCCCGCAGGCGGAGCACACGTTCCGCTACATCACCTCGAACTACTCCGAGTTCGCGGGCTTCCCCGCGCCGCTGACGAACGGCGGGCTGAACGAGAAGAACGTGGCCGCGCGCGACGTCTGGTCGAACTCGCGCGAAGAGCTGTGGGACATGACGCCGACGGACCAGACGGGCCCGCAGTACTCCGACCTGTCGCGCATCGCGATGGAGCGCGCGAGCAGCGCGCGCGAGGCCGTCGAGATCCTCGGCGACCTCATCGACACGTACGGCTACAGCACCTACGGGGGCAACTCCCACCTGTTCGCCGACGAGGACGAGGGCTGGGTCGTGGTCGAGTTCTCGGGCGGCGAGGGCCTGTGGGCCGCCGAGCGCCTCGGCCCCGACGAGGTCCGCGTCTCCTACCCGGGCTACATCCAGGACTTCCCCGTGGACGCCGTCGACGGCACCGACCCGGACTTCCTCGGCTCGCCGAACCTCGTCTCGTTCGCGCAGGAGCAGGGCTGGTACGACCCGGAGACCGACGACACCTTCGACCTCCAGGCCGTGTACGGCCAGCCGTTCCCGACGGACGAGTTCGCCGTCGGGCAGGACGCCGACCCCGACGACCCCGCGCCGTACCGCAACCCGGTGTCGCTCGAGGCGGAGTTCGCCGAGCTCGCGCCGGTGCGCCTCGAGGACGTGCAGCGCATCGTGCGCGACCCGCGCTGGTCCGACGACCGCTCCGGCTACGGCCACGTCGCGCAGCTGCGCGACGACCTGGCCGACCCGTCGCTCGCGACGCTGTGGGTCGCGCCGACCGCCGCGGCGACCGCGCCCTACACGCCGATCGCGATCGGCACCGAGGAGCTGCCCGTCGAGTACTCGCAGCACCGCTACCTCACGGCGGAGTCGTCGTCGACGTACCTGTCGCCGCAGTACGCGGAGCAGGAGGCGACGGAGTACGCGACGCAGACCTTCAAGCGCCTCATGTACGCGGCGTGCTCGCGCCCCGAGGAGTACCTGCCCGAGGTGACGGCCGCGCTCGAGGGCTTCGAGGCGCAGTCCATCGCCGACTGGGCCGACGTGCAGGAGTCCGCCGTCGAGGAGCTCTCCCGCGGCGAGGACGCGAACGCCGTCCTCACGTCGTACACGGTCTCCCGCGCGCTCGACGGGCTCGCGCTCGGCAACCACCTGCTCGACGACGTCCTGGGCCGCTCGCGCGAGGACGGCGGCCTGCGGGCGCCCGACGTCGCGGTCCCCGACGGCACGACCGCGTCGGCGCGGTCCCTGCCGATGACGCTGGACGGCGTGTCGTCCCGCGACCGCATGAGCTGCGACGTCGGTGGCGGCTGGACCGACGGCTCGACCCTCGACCGCGCCGGCACGTACGGCGACCCGGCGGACGTGCCGGACTACCGCTCGGCGCGGATCTCGGGCAACCCGGCCGCGACCGGGGTCTCGGCGGAGACCGCCGCAGGGCCCGACGGCGCGGGGTCGGGCGAGGCGGCGGGCCACGGCGCGAGCGGCCCGGCGGCCGGCGACCTCGGGTGGCTCTGGGGGATGGTCGGCGCCGTCGGCGGGCTCGCGGTGGGCGTGCTCGCGACGTGGCGCCTGCGCGGGTCGCGCCGCTGACGCACGACGACGCCCGGGCACCTCTCCGCGAGAGGTCCCCGGGCGTCGTCCGGCCGTGCGCTACGCCCCGCAGCTCCGTGCGGCGTAGGGCGCGGTGATCGTGCGGGACGTCCCGTCGGACGCCGTCGCGGTCACCGTGGCCTCGCCGGCGCCGAGCGTCCCGCGCACCACGAACGACTGGTACGCGTTCCTGCCGGGCTCGACCTGGGCGAACGACTTGTCACCGTAGGGCGTGGAGAGCGTCACGGAGACGGCCTCGTCGCCCTCGTTCGTCGCCCGGACGGCGACGGACGGCGTGGTGCCGAGGCACCGCGACTGCGCGGTGACGACGACGTCGACCTCGGTCGGCGGGTCCTGGCGCGGGTAGACGTCGAGCGCGTCGAGCTCGGTGTACCAGG
>Ga0160446_100147_pt1 | contig 56865 bp, 54 predicted proteins | sample HID1973I_E1MG_FD_108200 | JGI IMG/M metagenome (GOLD analysis project Ga0160446, IMG submission 108200) | Enriched mosquito-associated microbial communities from UW Madison campus, WI, USA - HID1973I_E1 MG | ecosystem: Host-associated > Arthropoda: Insects > Digestive system > Unclassified ...
GCTGTCGTCCCATTTGAGCAACAGGCCCTGCTCGCCGGCGATGTACAACGCGTCCCCGGTGGAGGCGATGGCGTTGAGGTGGAAGCCCTGCGGGTTGTCGGTGCGGTCCTGGAACGGCGTCCAGGTCTGGCCGCCGTCGTCGGTGCGCAGGATCAGATTGAAGACGCCGACTACATAGCCGGTTTTGTCGTTGGCGAACCAGACGTCGAGCAGCGGTTTGTCCGCGCCCTGCTCGACCATCCGCTGGCCCTCGGCGACCAGCAACGGCCATTGTTCGTTGCCCGGGTCGGCAGCGGCCAACGCGGAATAATGGTTGACCAGCAGGTCGCCGATCTGGCGACCGTCCAGCTGCTTGGCCCAGGTCGCACCGGCATCGCCGCTGTGCAACACCACGCCGTCATTGCCCACCGCCCAGCCTTGGGTGGTGGTGGGGAAATTCACCGCCGTCAGGTCGGCACTGACGGGCACAGCCGCCTGTTGCCAGTGCTGGCCGGCATCGTCGGAAAACAGAACATGGCCACGCTGGCCGACGGTGATCACACGCTCACCGGCGCGGGTCATGCCGGACAACGGGCTGTTGATTGCCAAGGCACTGACCTTGGCAGGCAGGTCCAGTACATCGACATAAGCAGCCGCCTGGGCGACGCCCTGCAACAGGACGAGCACGATGCCCAACACCATCTGCACATAATTTTTACACGTACACATACCGCACCCTCTTCGGAAAACCGCGCCGGAACACACGTCCGTGTGCCTGACGTTGAAACCTGGCGCCGCGCAGATTGCTGTTCACCGTGGCGAGGGGATTCATCCCCGTTGGGCTGCGAAGCAGCCCCAAATGCTGCTACCGAGGTGTATCAAGTACACCGCGTGTGCTGGTCTTGGGGCTGCTTCGCATCCCAACGGGGATAAATCCCCTCACCACGATTTCTGCTCGTCTGAAGATCGCCACAGTGAATCGTGCAAGCGCCAGCTTGCAGTTGGCTTATCGAATACCGGCGCCGGCCAGGGATTCCGACGACCACTGCGCCTTGGAGAGCGGGTCGATGTACTTGATGCCGCCGTACGGGCCGACGACGCCATTGATGCTGTACGAACCGCCCACCAGGTCATAGATCATGAACGGCGTGGAGTCCGGTACCTGCTTGTCGTAGCTCTGGCTGAGGAACGCAAAGGAACCGCGATAAAGCTGACCACGGGCGTCGTATTGATCCGAGGCCAGAGCGGTCCAGCTGTCTTCGTCGAGGTAGAAGCGGCGCTTGGCGTAGATGTGGCGAGCACCGGCCTTGAGGGTGCCTTCGACGACCCAGACACGGTGTTTTTCCCAGCGCACGAAATCCGGTGCCAGATGATTGGCGCTGGTCAGCGATTTAGGGTCCTGGGCGTAGGTCAGCTTGTAGGTGTTGTAGGGCACGATCATTTCCTGCTTGCCCACCAGCTTCCAGTCGTAACGATCCAGCGCACCGTTGAACACGAACACGTCATCGTAAGTGCCCGCGCCAGCGGTGCCCGGGTTCGGCGTGTCATAGGCCAGGTTCGGGGCCAGTTTCACCCGACGCTGCCCCGGCAAGTACTGCCAGGCGCGGCGTGGCTGCTGCAGCGGGTTGGCCGCGTCCTTGAGCATGATCGCTTCACCGGCACGGCGCGCCGGGCCGGTGTACGACAGCTTCATCTGGTAGTACACGTCGGCGCTGCTGATCGGCTGCGTCAGGTTTTCGTAGATCGGGTACGAAATGAACGCCTGTCCGGTGATTGCCAGGCTCGGTACGCCAGCGGAATCGACGTTCCACGAGTCGTACTTGGAGTTGATGCTCACGCCCTGATAACGCAGCAGGAAATTCCACATCGCTTCGTTGCCCGATTGTGGAATCGGGAACGGCACGCCCGGCAGCACGTTATCGATGGCCAAACCACCTTCCAGGGATTTGGCGCCGCTGGCGTTCTTCACGCCGTTATCCAGGATGGCCTGGGGCAACGAGACGGTGCGGTGCGTCGGGAACACATCGACGCGAAACGTCGGGAAGCGCTTGGCCAGTTCCACCGTGGTCGCGCTGAGCAGTCCCTTGTACTGGTCGACGTTTTTGCCATCGATCACCAGCACTGGTTTTTCATTGGCAAACGGGTCGGGACGCATGCTGTCGCCGGCTTTGAAACCGGCCGGCGCGGTGGTCAAGCCGCCGCTGTAGGCCGGGATCGAACCATCAGCGTTCCCGGACTTTTCAGCGCCCACCAGGGTCAGGCTGGTGCCCAGTTTAGCGGCGTCCTGAGTTGAAACGACGGCCTGTGCCTGAGCGGCAAGGACCATGGCCAGAGAGGCGGCCAACACGGTTTGTGCGAATTTCATCTTGTTATTCTCCTGCTTGCATTGAGCAAATCAGTGGTGAATCAGAAAGTGGTTTTCATCGTCAGGTACACGGCGCCACGGTCCTCGGTCGTCGCACCCCCACCGGAAAAGGCCGAGTAGCCACCGGCGTAGCAGGCGTAGTTTTCGTTGCCGCTGAAGGCGTTCGGGGTGGAGCCATCGCCACCGTTCGGGCCGGTGCTGACACCGCTGACGTTGCACTTGTCGGTCTTGCCGAAAGAGTCCACGTATTTCAGGTCGACGAAGTATTTGTTGTACACAACGGCGCCGAGGCCGACGGCGTAGTTGCCGGTGTCTTTGGCACCGCCACCGGAGACCGGTGACACACCATCAAGACCGACATTGACGGACATTGGCGCGCTGAGGTCGACACCAGGAAAAACCTGGTACCAGGTGGGTGTGAAGTTGACCGCGATGCCCCAGTTGTCCCGGGTCGGCGCGTCGATCCCGCGATAGCTGGACTTGCCCTTGTAGAGCGCCTCGTTCTTGCTATCGAGCTTGAGCAGGTTGCTGTAGTACAGCTCGCCGAGCAGGGTCGCGGAATCGAACAACGGGGTTTTGGGCATGGTCATCAGGCCATTGAGCGTCCAGTGCAAGGTGTCGCCGGTGGCGGCCATGCTGTCGCCTTTTCCCGGGGTGTCGTAGACCACGCCGGTGGCGGCGGTTCGCGCTGGCAACAAGCCAAGCCCTTGACCCAGGCCCAACGGGCTGTTGGTGCTGACGATCGCCGGAATACTGGCCAGCGGCATGTTGTGGCGCACGTTCAGGTCCGAGCCCACGCTAATGCCACCCACGTCCTTGGACAGGCTCAGGCCGACAATCTTGATGTTGTCGGCATAGGCCAGTTGATAGGTCGCGGAGCTCAGTGAGTTGAGGGTGTTGATCACCGCCGGCACTTGCCCTGTCGGACGGGTGCCGTTGGGGTTGGCCGAGCTCAGGCCACGGGCATCCAGCCAGGCTTGCGGCAGGATCTCCGAGGTTTCGCGGTAGTAGACGCCGAGGGTGCCATCGAGCCAGACCGGCGACCACTTGGCCATGATGCCCCAGTCACCACGCTTGTCCGGCGTCAGGTCATGGCCGCGACGCACGTTGGTCAAGCCGTTGCACGGCGCCAGTCCGCAACCCAGTGGGCTGCCCGGCACCACGCCGTTGGTGTTGCCCAGCAGGAACGACTGTGCACCCGTGCCGACCAGGTCGGAACCGCCGTAATAAGTGCCCGCTTCCGGCAGGCGCGCGGCGTCCCAATCGAGAAAGTATTGAGCGCCCACGGTCAGCTCGGGGTTGACGGTGAAGGTCATCGACAACTGATTGCGCGGGACGAACAGCTCCTTGGCTTCGGTGCCGGGAGACGCTGCGAGCTTGGCCAGGTCGAGGCCGGATTGACCGTAACTGATCGAGTGCACCGGGTTGAGAATGGTCTCGCCCCAGAACACGTTGTGCTGGCCGGCCTTGACGCTGAGCATCGACTCTTCGCCCACTTCGGTGCTGTAGAACACGAAGGCGTCGAGGATTTCGCCAGACGGGCCGTTGTAGTAGCGCCGGGCGTAGTTGCTCAGGTGCGGGCTGCCGGTGCCGACGTTGTCGTTGGTCACCCCTGCCAGGCGTGGGTCATTGGCGATCAGGCCGGAGGTCGAACCGTTGCCGTTGACGAACGGGTTGGAGTTGGACCCGGTGTTCTCGTAGGCCTTGTCGTACCAACTGGCGGCGCTGACGCGAAAGCCCATGTGGTTCTGGTAAACCACATCCATCTCGGTCAACAGGTCGACACGGTTGGTGATGTTGGTCCCGGCCTTGCGAAAGTTGTAGTCACCGTCGTTGTTGTTCGGGGAGGCCAACATGCGTTTGTCGGCGCTTTCCGTGCGCACGCCATAGTTGTACTTGACGGTGTTATCCAGGCGAACGTTCCAGTCCGGGTTACCCGTCTCGATCTCGCCCGCATGGGCCATTGGCGCCATAGCCGCAAGAATGGCCGAGGCCAGCAAGGTGTAGCGTGAAGTGGTGAACCCGTGACGCTTGTTGTTGTGCATTGCGTGTCTCCGCCTTTTTTTATTTGTTTTTAGCGCAGCCGCCCTCACGCAATCCTCTTCGGGTTTGCGTTTAAGGAATGAGGGCAAATGCCGGTTGGCGTACTGCCAGTCCAGCTCCTTGTTCTAACGATCCAGTTGCAGGATGAGTGCTTCGGCTTGCGCCCAGTGGCCAAATCCTGCGGCCGGATTGAGATGACCGACGTCGCCCAGATCGAGCAATTCGGCGCCCCAGTTTTCAGCCATGCGGGTCACGGCGGAGAAACTGGCGAGGTGATCATTGGTGCTGCCGGCCACGATGCTGCGAAACGGCAACGGGCTTTGAGGCAACGGGCTCCAGCCGTGGCGGCTGAGGGTTTCGGAAGAGGGATAGTTTGACGGCCAGACGGCATCGAGGTCCGGCGGCGCGGCCAGCAGCGCGCCCTTGATCGGACGGCTGAAATGCGCCGCCCAGTGCGCAACCATCAGGACGCCGGCGCTGTGGGCCACCAGGATCACCGGACCGTCGATCTGCTCCAGCTCGTGCTGGATCGCCCGCACGCGCGCCATGCAGTCGAGCTTGTCGGTCTCCAGCGGCGGAACGCTGCGTACCTTGGCTAGCCTGGCTTCCAGCAACGTTTGCCAATGTTCGGCAACGTGCTCGCGCAGACCCGGTACGATCAGAACGGTGGCGGCGGTTTGCAATTTGTCCACGGTCAACACCTTCGCTTTCTCGATATCTCGACTGGCTGTTTTCGCCAGGGGCTTTTTGTAGGGTCGACATTAGAGAGCGGCCACTCGGGGTGCTTTACATTGGACGTCAGCCACTTTTCTTTTCATGACAGATTGTCTGACACTTCAGCGCCGCTGACCGCTGGTCGAAAAACCCCGCGGGTGGGCGCAGGGTCACTGTAATCAACGGATGAGGCTCGACTGCTCACCGCAGCGCCGCTCATTGGCGACGGGGCGACTAACGAACCATCGGCAACAGCGCAACTGTTCAACGGACGATGCGCTGGATATAGTCGCCACGCTCACGCCAATCGTCATCGGCCCAGGGAAACCCACGCATGCCCAAGCTTGTTCGCGCAGCTGTCTTGACCAACTACCTGGAGGTCACCCAGTACCTGGGATTCAACCCGCGCGATGTCATGGCTGACGTCGGCCTGAGCAAGGCTCAATTGCAAGCGCCTGAAAGCCGCATCCCCATCGATTCCGCCGTGCGCCTGCTGGAGAGCTCAGCGGCGGCCAGTGGCTGCCAGAGTTTCGGCCTGAGCATGGCCGAATCACGCCAGCTCTCGGACTTCGGCGTGGTCAGTCTGTTGCTCAGCCATCAACGCACCCTGCGCGATGCCTTGCAGGTGGTATTGCACTACCGGCACCTGATGAACAATTCGCTGGCCATCTTTATTGAAGAGGCCGGCAAGATGGTGATCATTCGCGAAGAGGTGGTCACCGAAACGCCCATGCCCAGCCGCCAGGCCACGGAGTTGGCGATTGGTGTGATGTTCCGCCTGTGCGCCGCGCTGCTTGGTTCGCACTGGCATCCGTACAGCGTCAATTTCATGCACCAGCCGCCGGACAACCTGCAGCTGCATCGACGACTGTTCGGCTGCAAGCTGGAGTTCGGCAGCGAGTTCAATGGCATCGTCTGCCCCAACACCAGCCTCGATATGGCCAACCCCAATGCCGACCCGGCCATGGCCCGCTATGCCCAGAGCTACCTCGACTCGCTGCAAGGTCACGAAGGCGCCTCGATGCTGTTCGAGGTGCGCAAGGCCATCTACCTGCTGCTGCCCATGGGCCGCGCCACCATCGAGCAGGTCGCCCAGAGCCAGGGCATGAACGTACGCACCCTGCAGCGACGCCTGAAGGATGATGGCTGCGCCTTCAACGATGTGATCAACGACGTGCGCCGCGACCTGGTGCTGCGCTACCTGGACAACCCGAACTACCCCCTCAGCCGCATCGCCGACATGCTCGGCTACTCCATGGCCAGCTCCTTCACCCGCTGGTTCATCACCCAGTTCGGCATGCCGCCCGCCACCTGGCGCGCACAAAAACAGGCCGGAACAAAACCGACCTGACCCACGGCAAAAAAAAACGGCGACTGCTGGCACAGACGCCGTAAAAGAGCGAAATTGAAATGCATTCCCTGTAGCAGCTGACGAGCCCCGGCGAGGCTGCGTTCGGCTGCGTAGCAGTCGTCTTGGCGATGCACCGCGAACCCCGGTTTTGCGAGGACTGCGTCCTCGAACGCAGGCTTCGCCAGCTGCTACAAGGGGTTGTTACATGCCCCACCGCAGCAGCAGCAACACCAGCACCACCAGAAACACGGTCTCCCCCACCATCAGCAGGATCGGTTTGATGCCGACCGACGCCAGCTCTTTCAGGCGGGTCTTCATGCCCAGGGCGCTGATGGAAACCACCAGGCACCAGCGCGACAGTTCATTGACCGACCCCTGTACCGCCGGGGCGATCCAGCCGGTGCTGTTGATGCAGGCCAGGATCAGAAACCCGACTGCAAACCACGGTAGCAACGGCGGGCGTTTGCCCGTCGGATCGGCACCTTGCATGCGGGTGATCATCGCCGCGGTGACGATCACCGGCAGCAGCATGGCAACACGCATCAGCTTGACCACCGTCGCCGTATCACCCGTCTCGGTGGACATGCTGTACCCGGCACCGACCACTTGGGCGACATCGTGAATCGTCGCACCAAGGAACACCCCCGCGACTTGCGGCGACAACTCCAGCCAGTTGGCAATCATCGGGTAGACAATCATCGCCAGGGTCGACAACGCTGAAACGCCGATCACCGTGAACAACGTCGCCCGCTCTTTCTGGGGATGATTCGGCAACGCCGCCGCCAGGGCCAATGCCGCCGAGGCGCCGCAGATCGCCGTTGCACCGCCGGTGAGCATGCCGAACAACCGCTGAAACCCCATCGCCTTGGCCGCAATCACGGAAGCGCCGATGGTCACCACCACCAGAATCACCACCAGCGCAATCGGCTTCCAGCCCAGCGCCGCCATCTGCTCCAGGGTGATGCGCATGCCCAGCAGCGCCACGCCAATACGCAGCACCGTGCGCGCGGTGAATTCGACACCGGCCTTGCACGGGCCGTCGTCGGCGAGGAAGTTCAGCGCCATCCCCAGCAACAAGGCAAACAACATCACCGGCGCACCGTAGTGCTCGGACAAAAACGACGCAGCGGCCGCCACGATCAAGCTGACGACAAAACCCGGCGCCAGTTCGCGCGTGCGACTGTGGAGACGGGTCAGAGCAATGGCGCTCATGGCGCGGACTCCTCGGTAATGACGATAAACGCCTGGTCGTCGATGATCTCGACCGGGTAGTTGTTGACTTTGACCTGGGTGGAATTGAGCAGGTAACCCGTGTGCAAATTGAAGCGCAGCCCGTGGGCGCAACACTGAATCACCCGCCCCTCCAGTCGCCCGCCACACAGCGAAGCCCCCTGATGCGGGCAGCTGTCATCAATGGCAAACAGCTGCCCATCGACGTTGAACAACGCCAGGCTTTTGTCTTCGAATTCGAACAGCGCTCGACCACCGGCCTGCGGGTGTTTCCCGGCAGGTACGGGTATGCGCCGGGTCATGCCGACTGACGCTCGCGCTCGCTTTCCTTCAGCGCTTCGTTCATGGCCCCGAGCAGGGCCTGAGCCGGTTGCGCACCGATCACCGTCACGCGGCGATCGAACTGAAAGCTCGGTACGCCACTGGTGGCACCGGGGGATCCTTCAAACGGCGTGCCGTCACCCTTCAGGCAATCGCGTACCCGTGCCGCTTCAATGCCGCAGGCGCTGGCAATGGCGAGCAAGGTTTCAGGGTTACCCAGGTTTTCGCGCCTGAGGAAATACGCTGCGAACAGCCGTTCCAGCAACATTTCACGCTGAGCCGCATTGCCCACCGCGCTGACGCGTTCGAACATACGATGGGCGTCAGCGGTGTTGGGCATCGTCTCGATGCGACTGAGATCAATGTTCAGTCCGACAGCGCTGGCAGCCTGCTGCACCTGGGCCTGGCGCATGGTCATGGCGCTGGCACTGCCCAGACGCTTGCGATAGAAATCGGCGAAGGGTTCACCCTCTCCAGGCAGCTGCGGCAACAACTGCACCCCATGCCACACCGTGTTGATCTGCACATCCGGATGGCGACTGCGAAACTGTACCTGCGCATGCTCCAGCTGACGTTTGCCGATCAGGCACCAGGGGCAGATAAAATCGAAAAACACATCAATCTCTAAACGACGACTCACAACTTCACCTCTAACCCGGTTTCGCCGACGGGATCAGCTACATGCTGTCCCTGAAGCCGGGCAATATCTTTGTGGTAATGACACTTGGCGTAGAAGAACACTGCTGCTGCCGCGAGACTTACCAGCGGCACCAGTTGAAACGCGGCATGCAGACCGATGAGGTCGGACACCCGGCCAGTAATGAACGGTCCTGGCGCCAGCCCCAGCATGTTGTTGGCCAGGGTCAACGTGGCGAACGCCGTGCCGTGCACCGAGTAATGGGTCAGGTTGGCAACCATCGCGCCGCAAGGGCCGGTCGTGCCGGTGGCAATCGCCATGCCCAGGCAAATCAGCAACAGTTGCACCGGCCCTGCCTGCAAGGCGAAAGCCGCCGACAGCAACAGGCAACTGCCCAGACAAAAGCCGATGGCCAGGCTGACCTTGCGCTCCGGAGAATGACGGCACAGGCGATCGCTGAGCATGCCGCACAGAATCATCCCCGTACCGCTACACAACACGATGATGGCCGCCATGCCGCCGGCCTTGTCCGTGGGCATGTCGTAGTAGCGGTTGAGGTAGCTGGGAATCCACACCATCACCGTGCCGCCGACGAACAACTGCAAGCCGCTGGCGACGTAAGTTGCGACCACCGAACGGCTGGACCACAACGTGCGCAGCGGTCGCTTGACCTCGGCAACGGCCTTGGCCACACGCTTCGGAGCGATGCGCGCTTCCTTGACGATGAGCGGATACAGCATCGCCAGCACCAGCCCGAACAACGACATGCCGGCGAACGACCAGCGCCAGCCCAGCTTGGCGGCAATCGCACCGCCCAAAGCCATGCCCAGTACCGAACCGAACATGCCGCCGGCCATGAAGGCACTGGCCAGGGTGGCGCGCATGTGTTTGGGGAACACCGAAATCACCACCGCGATGCCGACGCTGCCATAGGCTGCCTCGCCAACGCCGACCATGAATCGCGCGATGAACATCTGCTGATAATCCTGGGCCAATGCGCAGCCCAGGGTCGCGACGCTCCACAAAAACGCCATCAGCGCCAGGCTCTTGACCCGGCCGAAGCGATCCGCCAGCAACGACAGGGGAAACGTCAGAAGGCCGACCATCAGGGCAACAATGCCACTGAGCAGACCGAGCTGACCGTCACTTAGCGCCCACTCGCTTTTGAGCAGCGGGAACACCGCGTTCAGCACCTGACGCGACATGTAATCGGAAATCAACAGGCCGAACGTCAAGGCAAAGACGATCCAGGCATATTGGCGCGTAACGCCGACGCAACCTGCGTCGTCATCGTCGGCGGCGATTGTGTGAAAGGCCATGCAGCCTCCTCAGAGCTTCGTTTTATTTTTTTTATCAAGCGTGTCGCTATACGGCGAACGAGCGGTCACGGCCGCTCGTTCGCCGTGTCGGTCAGCCGCGTTGCGGCACACCCTTTTGCCCGGCCTTGCGGTTCGGGGCCATACCGTTGGCCAACAGGGTTTGCTCGATCGTTTCGTACTGAACGCCAATGCGATAGATCTCGCGCGCTTCTTTGCCGGTGGCAATTTCACGACCCAGTTCGTGGGCAATGCGCACGGTTTGCTGGATCTGCGCCACCGAGCCGAAACGGTCGCCCTTGTGATCAATAATAGTGTCTTCATTGCCCACGCGCGGGTGCATGCCCATGGCCATCGACATGGTGTTGAACGGCATGACGTTCTTGAGCAGCGACTCGGAGGTCAGGGTGCAACCGTCCGGCGCGCGGTGAATGAAGTTGAAGAAGTTGAACGGGTTCGGGCCGTCGAAACCACCGCCGATGCCGATCCAGGTCAGGTTCAGCGGGCCCTTGTAGACGCCTCGGCGCACCAGGCGCTCGAGGGTTTCCAGGGCGTGCATGCCGGTCAGCTGGAAGTGCGGCTGGATGCCGTTGTCCATCAGGCGCTTGAGGTGCTCGGCAACCCAGGCCGGGCCGGCCGGCACGGTCATTTCGCTGTAGGCGGCGTGGATCATCGGGTTATCCAGAGAAGTGCCCTTCAGGTACTCCGGGTACAACAACTCCATGATGTTCATCTGGGTGGTGTTGATCGCCACCGTGACCTGATCCGGTTTCGGCGTCAGCTCGGCCAACATGTGGCGGGTGTCGTCCGACAGCCACTTGGCCGCTTCGCCATCGCTTTCCGGGGCAAAGGAAATCGAGCCGCCGACCTGAATGATCATGTCCGGCACGGCTTCACGCACACCGGCGATCAGCTCGTTGAATTTCGACAGGCGCTTGGAACCCTTGCCATCCAGTTCCCGCACATGCAGGTGCAATACGGTGGCGCCGGCTTCATAGCAATCGACTGCTTTCTGGACCTGCTCATCCATGGTCAGCGGGATGTCTTCAGGGAAGTCTTCAGGCATCCACTCCGGGCCGTAAGGGGCCACGGTGATGACCACTTTTTCCATGTTTTCGGGGTGCAGGGAATCGTCGAAGAATTGCATGGTTTACTCCAGTTCTTATGCCAGTTCTTATGATTGTCCCGCCCACCCGGGGTCGCACCGGGCAGGCGTGTTCAGGAGAGCGAACGCAGAGGCGTTGAATCAGTAAGTCTTGTCGCCGATGATCCCGGCGCGATCCATCTTGCGATGGCACGGCGGGTAATCCATGACGGCGTAGTGCTGGGTACTGCGGTTGTCCCAGATGGCGATGCTGTTGGGCTTCCAGCGCCAGCGCACTTGATACTCGGGGATGTACGCCTGGCTGATCAGGTAGCGCAGCAGCTCACTCGCGCCGGGATTGGCGTCCTGGCCGAACCGAACCCGCGCCGGGGTGTGGTAGTTACTGAAGTGCGTGGCGAAGGCGTTGACGAACAGCACCTTCTCGTCGGTTTCCGGGTGCGTGCGCACCACCGGATGCTCGGCGTCCGGAAACCTCTCCCGGAGTGCCAGTCGTTTTTCGATCGGCATGGCGGCGCCAAAGCTGGCTTCGATGCTGTGGCGGGCGCGCAGGTCGGCGATCTTCACCTTCACGTCTTCCGGCAGGCGCGCATAGGCTTCAACCATGTTGGCCCACATGGTGTCGCCGCCCACTGGCGGGCATTCCACGCAGCGCAGTACGCAGCCCATTGGCGGCGCTTCCCGCCAGGTGGCGTCGCTGTGCCAGGAGTTTTCGTAGCGGTCTGCCGGCTGGTCGGGGCGCTTGTAGATTTGTACCAGGCCCGGATGCTCCGGATCGCTGCCCGCCACCGGGTGATCTTCCAGCTCGCCGAAACGCCGGGCGAAGGCCACGTGCTCGGCGCGAGTGATGTCCTGGTCGCGCAGAAACACCACACGATGCTTGAGCAACTGCGCGCGGATTTCGGCAAAAAGGTCGTTGTCGTGCACCGCGTCAGCCAGGTTGACGCCGATCAGTTCGGCGCCAATGCTGCAGGTCAATTGTTCGACTTTCATGGCTGGTAGCTCCTTAAATGACGAAAATCGACGAGCCGGTGGTCTTGCGGGATTCAAGATCGCGATGGGCCTGCACGGCGTCTTGCAGAGCGTAGTGCTGGTTGATCTCGATCTTGATCCGGCCGCTGCCAACGTGGTCGAACAATTCACCGGCCAATGCGGCTTTTTCCGCCGGATCGGCGATGTAGTCGGCCAGCGCCGGGCGCGTCATGAACAGCGAGCCCTTCATTGCCAGCAACACCGGGTTGAACTCGGGGATCGGGCCGGAGGCCGTTCCGACGCAGACCATCAGGCCCCGGCGTTTCAGCGAGTCCAGGGAGCCGGCGAAAGTGTTCTTGCCGACACTGTCGAACACCACGTTGACGCCGACACCGTCGGTCAGTTCGCGAACGCGCGAAGCGACGTCTTCATGGCTGTAATTGATCACATGGTCGCAACCGTGAGCCTTGGCGATTTCGCCTTTCTGCTCGGTCGATACGGTGCCAATCACGTTCAGCCCCAGCAGTTTGGCCCACTGCGAAACGATCAGGCCAACGCCCCCGGCGGCGGCATGCAACAGGATGCTGTCACCGGCCTTGAAGTCATAGATGCGGCGCATCAGGTACGACGAAGTCAGGCCACGCATGGTCATCGCGGCGGCGGTTTCGAAGCTGATGGTTTCCGGCAGTTTGATCAGCGGCTCGGCCGAGATCAGGCGTTCGGTGCTATAGGCGCCGAGGGTGTTGAGAAAACCGGTGTAGGTGACTCGATCCCCCACCTGAACGTTGGTCACCCCTTCGCCAACGGCCTGGACGACACCCGACGCTTCGACGCCCATGCCATTGGGCATCGGAATCGGGTAGGTGCCGTTGCGAAAGTAGGTGTCGGCATAGTTCAGGCCGACCGCCACATGACGAAGACGAACCTGGCCCGGACCGGGATCGCCGACCTCGACGTCCTCATAACGTAGAACCTCGGGACCACCGGTTTCGTAGAAGCGTACGGCTTTGGCCATTTTTTCTTATTCTCCAATCTGCAATATGGGCGTGTTGCATCGAATTGCGCTGATTGGACTGTAGGACGAGGCCTGTTGAGATGCTTCTCATCAGACGACAATGGCTTTTCATTTGATGACAGACCTGCCCTGCCGGCCAGCGACTACTCGACCTGAATCGGCCCTTTGGTCCCGGCATCGCTGTCGGTCCAATAGTCTTCATCCTTGAGGCGACGATCCCCCTGAATGGTGAAGGTGAGCTTGCCCTGGCGGAACTGCAGTGCGCCGTCGGTGCGTTTGGCGTTGACCCGTTCACCGTTGACCCAAACCTTCTCCCTGGCGTCGATACGGATGGTCGCGACGGTCGCGCCAGTGTCACTTTTGGCGACCCATTGCCCGGCATACGGGGTCGGCGGATTGGCACTGTCGGCGGCAGGTGCCTGCGAATTGCTGAACCCGGCCTTGGCGTTTTCAGCCTTGGACTTGTGGATATCACAGCCCTGCGCTTCGCTGACCTGGGTGCAGCCCGATTGCTCCAGTTGTTTGCGATATTTGTCGTTGATGGCATAGGCCGGGGATTGCGCAAACAGCAAAACGGCCAGTGCCGGCAGGATGATTCTGTTCATGGATGCTCTCCGTTGGTCAGCGCCTTCCCGAGCGCTTGCAAGGTGTCTGGATAGATCACTGTAGCCCGAATCATGCACCGGGTTGCACCGGTAAAACCACCGCCGCTACCAAGCCGCCTTTCGGTCGATTCCTGAGTTTCAATTCGCCGCCATGCTCCAGCACAATCGCCCGCGCCGCCGACAACCCCAGCCCCACACCGCCTGTGCTTTTGTTGCGCGAGCCTTCCATGCGAAAGAACGGTGCGAACACCTGCTCAAGACTGGCCAGGGGAATGCCCGGCCCGCTATCCAGCACGTTGATCCGCACCTGGCCGGCATCGGACATCAGTTCAATGGCCGGTTCATTGCCGTACTTGATCGCGTTGTCCAGCAGGTTGGTCATCACCCGCTTGAGCCCCAGCGGCCGTCCGAAGTACACCAGCCGCAGTGGCCCGCTGAAGGCAATGTCGACACCTTGATCGCGATAATCATCCAGCAAGGTTTGCAACAGTTCAGCCAAATCAAACTGGGTCGCCGGTTCAAGGCGCGCGTCATCACGGAAGAATTCCAGCGCCGAATTGATCATCGCCTGCATCTCATCCACGTCGCGAAACAGCCGTTTCTGTTGCTCGCCGTCTTCAATGAATTCACCCCGCAAGCGCATCCGCGTCAGAGGCGCGCGCAGGTCGTGGGAGATGGCGGCGAGCATCTGGGTTCGGTCGCGGATGAAGTGCTGCAACTGGGCCTGCATGGCGTTGAAGGCGAGGATGGCCTGGCGGATTTCCTGCGGACCAAGGGGTTCGATGGGCGGGGCGCGGAAGTCGACGCCAAAGCGCCGAGCGCCCTCGGCGAAGCGCTGCAACGGCGTGGCGAGGCGGCGGGTGGCGATCAAGGCGACCAGCGCCGTGGAGATCAGCACCAGCAGAATGACGATCAGGTAACGCGGCGCTTCGTCGAGCCCCCAACTGCGCGAGGGTGCCGAGAACATCAGCCAGGTCGAATCCGACAGCTCGATCAGCAGCGCGTAATGCGCATCGGCCGGGTGCTCGGCCCAGTCAGACGGCTCATAGGCTTCGATGCGTCGGTCGGGGGCGTTGAGCAATGGCCGCAGAATGTTCATGCCGACATCAGAGTCCTGGTCTTGCGCTGGTGGCAGATCAAGTTCGCGTCGATCAGGGTGCCAACTGGCGGTGAAGCCCTTTTCGCTGGCAGCTTGCGCCAATTGACTGCGCAACGGGGCCGGGGCGGAATCGATGACCCGGCTGATGGCGGCGGCCTTTTCCAGAAGGCCGATTTCGGTCAGCGGCGGGCGCGCCCAGACGCCGGCCAACTGGATGAACAGCCCGTTGAGCGCCAATGAAATGAGCATGGCCAGGATGATAGTCAAGGCGATCCAGCCCGCCACGGTGTCCCGGCGCAGTCGTCTCAGCCAGTTCATCGCCGCGTCACGCTGGGGGTGAACAGGTAGCCGCCATTGCGCACGGTGCGAATCATCGCCGGGCGCTTGGTGTCGGATTCGAGTTTGCGCCGCAGTCGGCTGACCTGGACGTCGATGCTGCGGTCGAACGCGTCATGACAGTGCCCCCGGGCGAGGTCGAGCAATTGCTCGCGGGTGAGGATGCGTTGTGGGTGTTCGATGAAGACCAGCAACAGGTCGAATTCGCCGGCCGACAGCGGGATCATCACGTTGTCGGGGGAGCGCAGTTCACGACGCGTGACGTCGAGGTGCCAGTCGGCGAAGTCGATCAACGGCCTTGCGCGCTCCTGAATCGCGGGACGGCGTTCGTCCACCCGGCGCAGCACCGCACGCACCCGGGCCAGCAATTCGCGGGCGTCGAACGGCTTGGTCAGGTAATCGTCGGCGCCCAGCTCCAGGCCGACCACCCGGTCGCTGAGCTCGCCCATGGCGGTCAGCATGATCACGGGGATGGTGTGGCGAATGCGCAGTTGCTGGCACAGGATCAGCCCGCTGTCGCCGGGCAACATGACGTCGAGAATGATCAGGTCCGGCGGCTGTCGCTCGATGGCGGCCCACAACGACGCGCCGTCGGTGGCGACCTGGACGCTGTAGCCGTGCTGCACGAAGAATTTTTTCAGCAGGTCGAGGACTTCGAGGTCGTCGTCGACAATTAAAAGGCTGTTCACCGAAGGTCACTTAAGGGCCGAATAGAACCGCCATCTAAAACCATTCACGGCAGCACGTCATTTATTTCAATCCTGCAATAAAGCGTCAACGACGCAATAAACCGGACATCTTTGCGCAAGGCGCGGGGGCCAGCATCGCAGCGAATTCCTCACGAGACTTGCGTCCATGTTGCCTTTGAGATGTAACCCCTGGCTGGTCCGCAACACCTCGATTGCCGTGCTCACCGTCGGGCTGGCAGGTTGCAGCAGTCAGCCATCGTCCCCTCCCGATGTCAGTTGCGCCGACACTGCCTACACCGTTTACGACCCGGCGGAGCCGTTCAATCGCGGGGTCTTCGCGTTTAACCGGGTGGTGGATGATTACGCGTTGACGCCAGTCGCTCGCGGTTACCGCTACCTGCCGGATTTTTTCCAGACGGGTGTGCATAACTTTGTGGCGAACTTTGGCGAGCCCAAGGTCTTCATTAATGACCTGTTGCAAGGTAATCCGATGCGTTCGGTCAATACCCTGGGACGTTTCGCGTTGAACACCACCGTCGGTGTGGTCGGTTTGATCGATGTCTCCGGCAAGGTCGGCATTGCGCGGCACAAAGCGGACTTTGGCCAGACCTTTGGCGTGTGGGGCATCGCCAACGGCCCGATCGTCGAACTGCCTTTGCTCGGCACTTCCAACAGCCGCGATGCGGCCGGAAGCGTGTTGAGCTTTCTGGTCGATCCGTTCGGCAGCAACAGCGACACCGTACAGACACTGTCCACCGTCAACGTGGTGGGCGGCATCGTCGATGGTCGCGCAGAGGCCTTGCCGTTGACCGACAGCCTGCAAAAACTGCCGGACTACTACAGCGCGCTGCGTAACGTGGTCGCCGAGCATCGCGCCAACTTCGTCGTCGATGGCCAACGAGGTTCCCCGGACAAAACCACCTCCCAGTGCACAGGAGCGCCTGCCGATGGCTTCTGAAAGCGTGGTGCTGCAACAGCGAGTGACGCGGCAGGACCCGGCCACCCTGCACTGTCGGGAAATTACCCTGCGCCTGTCAGACGACTGCCGACACCTGGTGCTCAGCCGTTATACCGAGCATTACGGCCCGGCGCTGGTGCGCTGGATTGAACGCAGCCATACAGTGTCGGTGAGTGATTTGTTTCGCTGGCTGGTGGCGAATGGCGAGGTGGACGTGGTGAAAGCGGACAATTCACCACGGTAACGGTTGCCGTGCAGGTGTTTGCAATTCATTGACATCACCTGCGCTATTATCCTGCGCCTCTGTGTACGACGAATCCGGATGTCCATGTCTTTGCCCCTGCCCGACGCTGATCAATTACTGCCACCGGTTCTGGCCGGACCGCTGTTGCGGCGGCTGGAGCCTGCGCGGCTAGTGCTGTGGCTCGTAGGAACCCGGGCGTTGACGCTGACGTTGCGTCTGCAGGATGTCGGCGATATTCGCCTCGACGCCGGGCAATGCACGGTCATTCCAGTCGGTCGTCATGCCTTCGTTCATTTGATCGACGTGCCCCTGGACGCCGCCCTGCCCTGGGACACGTTGATCGAGTACGACCTGCTGATCGACGACGCCGCCACCGGCATCGCCGAGTGGGCACCGCACCTGCTGTATGGCGATGCACGCTGTCCGAATTTCGTTCTGCGTTCGCGGATCGATCAGTTGCTGCATGGCTCCTGCCGCAAGCCTCATCACCCCGCCACCGACGGTTTGCTCTGCGTCGATCAATTGCTGGCATCAACCCATGAAGCGACGGAACGTCCTGCCCTGTTGATGATGAGCGGCGACCAGGTGTATGCCGACGACGTCGCCGGACCCATGTTGCGGGCCATTCATGCGCTGATCGAGCGGCTGGGGTTGTTTGGCGAGCACCTTGAAGGGGCGGTGGTCAGCGACAGCGCAAAGCTCTATGAGCACTCGGCCAGTTATTACCACCGTGCGGATTTGTTGCCGGCGCTTGAGAGCAACGAGACGTTGCGCGAGCGATTTTTCGGCGGTGCGCGCAAGCCGATTTTCACCAGCAGCAGTGCCGACAACCACCTGGTGACGTTCGCCGAAGTCATGGCGATGTACCTGCTGGTGTGGTCGCCGACACCCTGGACGCTGATCGCCCCCACACCACCGCAACTCAACCCCGAAAGACAGAAACGTTACGCGCTGGAACAGACGCGCATCGACGGTTTCAAGGCCGGTCTGGGCGGTGTGGCGCGGGCCTTCGCGCACTTGCCTTGCCTGATGATTTTCGACGATCACGACATTACCGACGACTGGAACCTTTCCGCGCAATGGGAGGAGACGGCCTACGGTCATCCCTTCTCCAAACGCATCATCGGTAACGCGCTGATTGCCTACATGCTGTGCCAGGGCTGGGGCAACAATCCGGATGCGTTCGGCACGCTGCTGGAAAAGACCGATGGCTTCAGCACGACCGGCCACGACGGCTATCTCGACAGCCCGGTGCAGGATGCTTTGATCGATGAGTTGCTGAAGTTTCAGCACTGGCACTACGTACTGCCGACGAGTCCTGCACTGGTGGTCATCGACACCCGCACCCGACGCTGGCGCAGCGAGATGAACCTCAAACAACCCTCGGGCCTGCTGGACTGGGAAGCCCTCAGCGAATTGCAGCAGGAACTGCTGGACCACCCCTCGGCGATCATCGTTTCGCCTGCACCCATCTTCGGCGTCAAACTGATCGAAACCGTGCAGAAAGTCTTCAGCTGGTGCGGGTATCCGCTGTTGGTGGATGCGGAAAACTGGATGGCCCATCGCGGTGCTGCCCAGGTGATCCTGAACATTTTCCGCCACTCGCGCACGCCCGGGAACTACGTGGTGTTGTCGGGGGATGTGCACTATTCCTTCGTCTACGAAGTCTTCATCCGCCACCGCAAGGCCGGCCCGCGTATCTGGCAGATCACCAGCAGTGGCATCAAGAATGAATTTCCGCCGACGCTGCTGGAGTGGTTCGACCGTCTCAACCGCTGGCTCTATTCCCCGCGCTCGCCGCTGAACTGGCTGACCAAGCGCCGGCGCATGCGCATTGTTCCGCATGTGCCGGAACATGCCGAAGCGGGTGAGCGGTTGTGGAACTCGGCGGGGATCGGCCAGGTATTCTTTAATGAAAAAGGCCAGCCGCAAGGCATCTATCAGCACAACTCAAACGGGTTACCGAAGACCCGGATGGTTGCGCCGGTGGAAGAACAGGCCGAGTCACCTCTTTAGTTTCAAACAAGGATACGTATGTTCGCACGGAGCAAGTTGGTACCTGAACTGATGGTGACCGACATCAGAAAAAGCCTGCATTTCTGGACGTCCCTGATCGGTATTCCGATCGCCTACGAACGCCCGGAAGTCGGGTTTGCCTACCTGGATCACAACGGCGTGCAACTCATGCTGGAGCAATACGATCCCGCTGAAGGGCAATGGCTTAGCGGGACGCTGCAGAGGCCGTTTGGGCGCGGTATCAACTTTCAGATCACCGTTGATTCAGTTGAACCGATTCTTCATCGACTGGCCGAAGTGGAATGGCCGTTGTTCCGCGCCTGTGCCGACACCTGGTATCGCGCCGACAGGGTGGAAGTCGGCCAACGCGAGTTCCTGGTGCAGGACCCGGATGGCTATCTGGTGCGGTTAGTGGAAAGCCTTGGGGAGCGCCCTTGCTAGAACACCTGAATTTCGAGGCACTTGAAGGTTTGTAGGGGGATTTGAAACCGTATCGGCTGCCGATTGCGTTGGGGGTTTTGGTGTTGGGGTGGCCATTGCGATGGTTCGGCATTGGCGAGCGAAAGCACGCTCATCGACTCTGTAGGAGCTGCCGCAGGCTGCGATCTTTTGATCTTTAGCTCCGTCGAAATCTAAGATCAAAAGATCGCAGCCTGCGGCAGCTCCTACAGGGGTTGTGTGGCGTGTTCAGGCTGCCCTGATCGCTCGACACACCCCTCTGACAATCATCTCCACCTCCCGCTCATCAATCGTCAGCGGCGGCAGCAGGCGTATGGTCTTGCCCCGTGTCACGTTGATCAGCAAGCCGTGATCCCGAGCGGCGATCAGGGTCAGGTCGCGGATCGGCTGCTTGAGTTCGATACCGATCATCAGGCCTTTACCGCGAATCGCCAGGACATTCGGGTCGTCAGCCAACTCGATGCGCAGTCTGGCGATTAACCGTTCGCCCTGCACCTAGGCGTTTTCCAACAGTCCTTGCTCCTCGATGATCTCCAACACGGTGCAACCGACGCGGCACGCCAATGGATTGCCACCGAAGGTGCTGCCGTGGCTGCCCGGTGTGAACAGGTCGGCGGCTTTACCCCGTGCCAGGCAGGCACCAATGGGGATGCCGTTACCAAGCCCCTTGGCCAGGGTCATCACGTCCGGAACGATGCCTTCATGCTGGAAAGCAAACCACTGACCGGTACGGCCGATCCCGGTCTGAATCTCGTCGAGCATCAACAGCCACCCGCGCCGGTCGCAGAGTTCACGCACGGCTTTCAGATAGCCAGGTGGTGCCAGTTGCACCCCGCTTTCGCCCTGGATCGGTTCCATCAGCACCGCCACGATGCGCGAACCGTAACGTTGCTGCATCTTATCCAGCGCCTTGAGGTCACCGAACGGCACTTTGACGAAATCACCCGGCAACTCGTTGAATCCAAGACGCACGGCCGGGCCATCGCTGGCGGACAAGGTCCCCAGCGTTCGGCCGTGGAACGCGTTTTCCATGACCACCACCATCGGTTGCTCGATACCTTTGCGCCAGCCGTGCAACCGTGCCAGCTTCAATGCGGTTTCGTTGGCTTCGGCGCCGGAGTTGTTGAAGAACGCCCGCTGCATCCCCGCCAACCGGGTCAGCTTTTGCGCCAGCCGCTGTTGCCAGTCGATGCTGTACAGATTGGAGGTGTGCAGCAACAGGCCCGCCTGCTCGCTGATGGCCGAGACAATTTTTGGATGAGAGTGGCCGACGTTGGTCACCGCCACGCCTGCCACCGCATCAAGGTATTCGCGGCCCGCCTGGTCCCACAGGCGAGTGCCCAGGCCTTTGCAGAAGCTCAAGGCCAGTGGTTGGTAAGTGGTCATCAGGCAGGCGGCAGTCATGACATCAAGCTCCATCAATGGTCGGTGTATTTGCAGTATCGTTAGCCACCTGAATTGGATAAACGCTGCAATACTTCAATCATTTAAAAGCTGGGCTTGATAATGGATTTGTTCCAGGCAATGACCGTTTACGTGCGCGTCGTGGAATCCGGCAGCATGACCGCCGCCGCATTCCAGTGCGAAATGTCCACCACCATGGTGGGAAATCACCTGCGCGCCCTTGAGAAACGACTGGGCGTGCGCCTGCTCAATCGCACGACCCGACGCCAGCGACTGACCGAGTTCGGCACGGCCTACTATCAGCGTTGCCTCGAAGTATTGGGCCTGGTGGCCGATTCCGAGCGTCTGGCCGAACAGAGCCAGGACACGCCCGTGGGCACGTTGCGCATCACGGCTCCGCTGACCTTTGGCACTGAAAAGCTCGCACCGGCGCTGAGCGAATTTGCCCTGCGTTACCCACAAGTCAAACTCGACGTGATGCTCTCCAACGGCCGACCCGAGCTGCTCGAAAACAACCTCGACGTAGCGTTTCGCCTGGGTGCCATCGAGTCGTCAAACGTGATCGCTCGTCCACTGATCGACTACACCCTGACGATGTGCGCCTCACCCGAGTACCTGGCCCGCCGAGGCGTGCCGAAAACCCCTGAAGACCTCCAGCAGCACGACTGCCTGTCCTTTGCCTATCCCGCCGGGGATGACTGGCATTCCGTGTCTAAAAACTGGCGCCTGAGCGGGCCTGAAGGTGAAGTCATGGTGGCCGTCAGTGGCACCCTGCTGATCAATAGCTCGGCAGGTTTGCACCAAGCGGCTCGCACCGGCATGGGCATCGTGATGCTGCCGGATGCGCTGGTCGAACAAGACCTGCTCAGCGGCAAACTGGTCACGCTGATGCCCGACTACCAACTGCCGAGCCGCCCAATGAGCCTGATCTATGTTCAGGATCGCTACCGCCTTCCGAAGCTGCGCCACTTTGTCGAATTCGCGATGCAGTTATGGGGCAAGCAGTAAGCAAGTGAATCCGGCATGAAGAGTCTGCGAGGATGTCTTTTTACGACCCGCCCTTCACCAGCACCGGCTTGTCCTGATACCGATTCGGATACAGCTGCTTCAACTGCGCCACCTTCGGCAGATCATTGATCACGGTGTAGGGATAGGTGGGGTGCTCGGTCAGGAAGTCCTGGTGCTCCTCCTCCGCCGGGTAGAAACCGTTGTAGCTCTCCAGCTTGGTCACTATCGGTTTGCTGAAGGAACGCGAAGCGTCGAGCTGGGCGATGTAGGCCTGCGCGACCCGTTGCTGCTCGCTGCTTTGGGTAAAGATCGCCGACCGGTACTGCGTGCCGCTGTCCGGTCCCTGACGATTGAGTTCGGTGGGGTTATGGGCCACCGAGAAGTAGATCTGCAACAAGGTGCCGTAGCTGACCTGTGACGGATCGAAAGTAACCTCGACCGATTCCGCATGACCGGTATCGCCTGCGCTGACACGCTCATACTGCGCGGTATTGGCGGCGCCGCCTGCGTATCCGGAGACCGCTTTTTTCACGCCTTTGACGTGCTGGAACACACCCTGAACCCCCCAGAAACAGCCACCGGCGAAGACCACGGTCTCGCTGTGAGCCTGGGTGGTTTCGTCCAGCGCGGGTGGAGCGATGACCACCGCGTCTTCAGCACCGAAAGAGAATGCCGAGCATTGACCGATGACACTGGCAGCTGCCAGGCCGAGCAGTGTGCGACGCCAGGTAAAGGTAGCTTTCATGGGACTGACTCCTGAATAAGAGAACGGCACATCAACCACACGCAATCGCCTAGGCAGCCTTGGGCTGGAATTTCATCGCCAGACCGTTCATGCAGTAGCGCAGCCCGGTCGGTTTTGGCCCGTCGTCGAAGACATGGCCTAGATGCCCGCCACACCGCCTGCAGTGCACTTCCTCACGGAGTACCCCGAATGAGCGGTCCTGACGGGTTGCCACAGCCTTGTCCAGCGGAGCCCAGAAGCTTGGCCAACCGGTGCGGCTGTCGAACTTGGTTGCGGAAGAAAACAGCGCCAGATCACAACCGGCACAGGCGAACGTGCCGTTGCGGTGCTCATTGTTCAGTACGCTGCTGTAGGCCCGCTCGGTGCCTTCTTCGCGAAGGATGTCGTACTGCTCGTCGCTGAGCAGAGCGTGCCATTCGCTGTCACTGTGGGTCACTTCGAAGGCCTCTGCGGCACTGGCCTCGCTGATCAGCGCGGAACGTGCGGCGAATTTCGGCAATACACCGAGGGCCAGGGCTGCGATGCCCAGCCCGCCGCCCGCTACGAGAAACTGCCGCCGTGAAAACATGGTCGTCTCCAAACTCCAGCATGCCCAAAATCGAGAATGCGTTTCATGGAACACAGCCTAGGCTTGGGTTGATCGCCAAATCCTCACGCGGAGTTAAACAATTTGTGATAACTCGGCCATTGAAAAACCCGCACACTGTGTGCATTGCGCTGAAGGGTTGAGCTTGATGGAACAGACCAAACGCGTCCTCGTGGTCGAGGACGACCTGCATATCGCCGATCTCATCTGCCTGCACCTTCGCGATGAGCAGTTTGAGGTGGTGCATTGCGCCGACGGCGACGAAGGCATGCGCCTGTTGCAACAAGGCAACTGGGACGCATTGGTCCTGGACCTGATGTTGCCCGGTGTCGACGGTCTGGAAATCTGCCGCCGCGCCCGGGCCATGGCTCGCTACACGCCGATCATCATCACCAGCGCCCGCTCGAGCGAAATGCACAGGATTCTGGGGCTCGAATTGGGCGCCGATGATTACCTGGCCAAGCCGTTTTCCATGCTCGAACTGGTAGCCCGGGTCAAAGCCCTGTTGCGACGGGTCGATGCCATGGCGCGCAACCTGAAAATGGATTCCGGCAGCCTGATCGTGGACGGCCTTGCCATCGACCCGATCACCCGCGACGTGTCCCTCGAGGGTCGCCGCCTCGACCTCACGCCAAGGGAGTTCGACTTGCTGTACTTCTTCGCCCGCCAGCCGGGCAAGGTGTTCTCGCGCATGGATTTGCTCAATGCCGTCTGGGGCTACAGTCACGAAGGCTACGAGCACACCGTCAACACACACATAAACCGTCTCCGTATGAAGCTCCAAGGCGATCCGGCACAACCGTCGCGCATCCTTACCGTGTGGGGTCGTGGCTATAAACTTGCGGCCAGGGAGGAACACTCGTGAGGCTGACCCTGACACAACGGTTGTCACTGGTGTTCGCGGTGCTGTTGCTGGTGTGCTGTGGTACGTCAGCGTGGATGCAGGTGCGCTCCAACCAGATGCATGAACAGGAAGTGGTGCAAGGGCTTTCCCGGGATCTGGCACAACACATCGCCAACGACACGGTACTGATGGACACTCAGGGCCTGATGCCCGACGCCGTGCGCAGCCTCTTCAGCCAGTTGATGCTGGTCAACCCGAGCGTCGAGGTGTATTTGCTGGACACCCAGGGGCGGATTGTCGGAAGTGCTGCGCCCGAGGGACGGATTCGCCGCGAGCAGGTGGATCTGGCGCCGATTCAACGCCTGCTCAAAGGTGATGCCCTGCCCATTCTCGGCGATGATCCCCGCAGCACCGAAGCACGCAAAGTGTTCAGCGCCGCACCGCTGAAGGTCAACGGCAAACCGGCCGGCTATCTCTACGTGGTCCTGCTCGGCGAGGAGCATGACCGCTTCGCCGAACGGGGCGCCACCAGCGCTGCGCTCAATACCGCACTGCTATCCATCGGATTGGTCGCATTACTGTGCCTGATTGCCGGCCTCACGGCGTTTGCCCTGATCACCCGGCCTTTGCGTCGCCTGACCGAAACCGTCAGCCAGTTCGACATCGACGGCGTCCCGGTTACACCTGCTGAAGCCGTCCCCGTGGAAAAAGCGGCGAGCCACGATGAAATTGCCGTACTCGACGCAGCCTTCCGCCAGATGCAGGCACGTCTCAGCGAACAATGGCGCTCGCTGACCCGTCAGGATCAGGAACGTCGGGAGCTGGTGGCAAACATTTCCCACGATCTGCGCACGCCTCTGGCTTCGCTGCACGGTTACCTGGAAACCCTTTCCCTCAAGGACGCCACCTTGTCCGCCGCCGATCGCCGTCGTTACCTGGGCATCGCGCTGGATCAAAGCCGCAAGGTCGGCGGGCTGGCGCAGTCACTGCTGGAACTGGTGCGGCTCGAACATGGTTTTGTGCAGCCGGTGCTGGAGCGCTTTCCCCTGACCGATCTGGTGCAGGACATTTTCCAGAAATTCGAACTGACGGCCGAAGCCCGACAAGTGCAACTCAAGGCGAACTTTGCACCCACTGTGTCTGGCGTGTTCGCCGACCTGGGGCTGATCGAGCGCGTGCTGACCAACCTGTTCGACAACGCCTTGCGTCACACCCCCCTCGGCGGAACCATCGGCATCAGCCTGGTCCCTCAAGGCAGGTTCGTTGAAATCACCATCAGCGACAGCGGGCCGGGCATCCCGGCGGAACTGCGCGAAGGCTTGTTCCTGCGGCCGTTCAATATCGGTGGCGCACGACGTGATGGTGGGTTGGGGTTGCGTATCGTGCAGCGGATCCTGCAGTTGCATGGCCGGGAAGTTCGTTTGATGGATGTCGCGGGGCAAGGTGCTACGTTCGTCTTTTCACTGCCGATCGATGAAGAAACCGCGACGGCGCTGGCGGTGCGGTCGATGAACCTGAACACACCGGGGCAGGCCTGAGAGACCGTGGCGCCTGCTGGCGATAGCGCCAGTTCGATCACAGAAAAAACCGGATCAGTCCCGATACCCCGGAGCCACGCGATCCAGCATCCGGATCAACGCTGCCCACGCCAGCTGCATTGCATCCGGATCGTTCAACTGGCCCTCCTCCAGCGGCCGCCCTGGATCATTGAACTGACGCTCGGTGTGCGCGCACACCTCCGGCGGCGGCAAAATCACCTCGCCGGCAGCCTGGGCCGCCAGCTGGATTTCACAGGCTTTTTCCAGGTAATACATACGCAAGAACGCCTGGCTCACGGTTTCGCCCACCGTCAGCAAACCATGGTTGCGCAACATCAGCACCGTCTTGTCACCCAGGTCCTGCACCAGGCGCTGCTGCTCACTCATGTCCAGCGCCACGCCTTCATAGTCGTGGTAAGCCACCCGACCGTAAAACTCCATGGAAATCTGGTTCACCGGCAGCAGCCCGCACTTCAACGCCGCAACCGCGCACCCCGCCTTGGTATGCGTGTGCAGCACGCACTGGGCGTCTTCGCGGGCACCGTGAATGGCGCTGTGAATGACAAAGCCTGCCGGATTGACCGGATAAGGACTGGCCTCGACCGCCCGGCCTTCGAGGTCGATCTTGACCAGATTCGACGCGGTAATTTCGTCGAACATCAAGCCATAGGGGTTGATCAGGAAATGATGCTCAGGCCCCGGCAGGCGCACCGAGATGTGCGTGAAGATCAGATCGCTCATGCGAAAATGCGCGATCAATCGATAACAGGCTGCCAACTCTTCACGTAAACGTTGTTCCATCGGGTTCATGTCAGCGCTTCCTCCGTCACTTTGCAAGCCTCCAGTCCTTGCCCCAACGCTTCCCAGCCGTCAAAGCCACGACGAGCAATAAACACCAATCGGGAACCGCTGGCCAGTGCCTCGTCGGTAGCCGGCAAGAACTGACTGCGGGTGCCGACGTGCTGCAGCCAGTGCGCCTTGCCGCCCTGCGCCAGCAACACCAGCCCTTTTACCCGGAAGACATCGCCCGGCAAGGCGTGCAGCCAACCGCGCAAACGTTCGACATCAAGCTCGGTGGAATCCTGCCACAGCCAGCTGCTGAACATTTCGCCGTGATCGTCCGTCGACACCCGTGTCATCGGTTTTTGCGCACGGGGTTCAAGATCCAGATCGGTGTCCAGCCACAGCGCATCCGGCAGCTCGGCCTGCACGCTTTCGTGTACCCGCGTGCGAGCGCCGAGCGCGTCGCGCAGTGCCTGCAACTGCGTGTCGTCCACCAGATCGGTCTTGTTCAGCAGCAGCAGGTCGGCCGCCGCAACTTGGGCCCTGGCCAGTCGCGCGTACTCGCCTTCGAGTTGCAGGTGACGGGTCGAGTCAACGACGGTGATCACCATGTCCAGTTGCATCTGGCTGCGCAGTTGAGGGTACGCCAGGGTTTGCACGATGCGCTGCGGATCGGACACCCCGCTGCACTCGATGACAATGCGCTCAAGCCGAGGCTGCAGTTGCGCCAGGCTCGCCAGTTGCGCCAGAAGATCTTCCTGAACCGTGCAGCAAATGCAGCCGTTTTGCAGGCTGTACACCGCGTCGGTCACTTCGGAAACAATGGCTGCATCGATGTTCAGCTCGCCGAAATCGTTGACGATCACCGCCAGCCGACTGCCTTCCGCACGGCGTACCATGCGGTTGAGCAAGGTGGTTTTACCCGCGCCGAGGAACCCCGAAACCACCGTGACTGCAATGCGTGGAATGTCCATCACGCCTTACCCTCCAGCACAGGCGGTTCACCCTGCCAGACCGCTTTCAATCCAGCCGCTGCCAGCGTCGAATGACGGTCGTAGACCAACTGACCTTCCACAAAAGTCAGCAGCACGTTGGTTCGGTGGATGTAGTTGCGCGCAGGCTCCGCGAACAGATCGCGGTCGATCACGATCAGGTCCGCGGACTTGCCGACTTGCAGACTGCCCGTCATGTGCTCCAGCCCCATGGCCACAGCGCCGTTGGAAGTAATCACATTCAAGGCCTGTTCGAGGCTGATGGGCTCGCCGAAGCACGCCGGATCATCGTTCCATGGGTTCTGACGGGTAACCATGGTTTCCAGCGCCAGCCACGGGTCGATGGACGCCACCGGCCAATCGGTGCCCATGACCGCGGTGCCGCCCGCTTCGAGGACACCTTTGAAATCGTAGATGCGTTTGAGCCGCTCCTGTCCGTAACCCGAACGTGCACCGCTGGCGAACGGCGTCGGATACCAGGCGGCCGGCGAAAACTCGGCAATGACGTTCAGCTCCTTAAAGCGCGGCAGGTTGCCCGGGTGCAGCAACGTGCTGTGTGCGCATTGATGACGCACGCCGCTGAAACCATTGCGACGGCGGGCCTCAGCGACTGCATCGAGGAACACGTCGGACGCGCCATCGCCGGTGCAGTGGGCAATCACCCGGATGCCCTTGCTGTCCATGTCCACCACCATGTCGGTGATGTGCTCAGGGGTCAGGTTGAGCTTGCCGCGCCAGCTTTTCTCTTGTGGCCAGGGTGTCAGCAGGTAGGACGATTTCGGCTCCACCGTGCCGTCGAAATGGAACTTCACTGCGTTCGCACTCAGGCGCGCGCTGCGGTAGTAGTGACGTTCACCACTGAGCAATTCCCAGCGGCGACGCACCGGAAAAATATCGTCCTGCCAACTGATCGCCGCTTCGATACGGACCGTCAGTTCACCGCTGTCGTCGAGCTCTTTCAGCGCTTGCAAACGTTGCTCGCAAACGTGCACGTACTTGCTCGCCGTCACCCCGCGCGAACTCTGGAAATGCACGCCGTCGCGGTAGGCGCGACGCAGCACGCTGACCGGCGTAGGCGGCATCGCGGCGTGGATCATCGCGTAGGCACCGTCGATCATCAGGCCGGTGGGTTCGCCGCTCAGTTCGTCACGCTCCAGATAGCCGTTGCGCGGGTCGGCGGTATGACGATCGATGCCGGCCAGTTCCAGGGCCTTGGAGTTCACCATCATGGTGCCCCACATCCGGTCGAGCAGCGCAACAGGACGGTCCGGCATGACGCTGTCGAGCCACGCCCGGCCCGGAGTCAAACCGGCTTCACGGAAGGTGTAGCGCACCCAGTACTGCCCATAAATCCAGCCATCGCCCGGATGGCTGTCGGCATAGGCCAGGATGCTTTCGCGCAGCTGTTCGGGCGTCGGGTCTTCGATGCCCACGTCCAAGTCATCGCTGTATCGCGGCGCCAACGCCAGGTCGGGGTGGGTGTGCATGTCGTGCAGGCCCGGCATGCAAAAGGCGCCCTGCAGATCATGCACGACGGTGTTCGGCCCCTTGAACGTTTCCAGTTCGCCGAGGCTGGCGACACCGATCAACTTGCCGTCGCGAATGGCCACCGCCTCGGCCCACGGGTTCGCCGGATCCTGGGTATAGATGCGACCGTTACCGAGGATCAGATCGGCGTATGTCCCTTGTGCGGAATGGGTCGAGGTAAAGTTGTCGGACTCAGCCACGTAAGCCACCTTTCAGTTCAGTGCGATAGAAAAGTCCCGCGCGCTCGACGCTTCGAGGACCTGGAAATTCTTGTTTTTGTCGCCAGTAACGCGCGGTCTACTCCGCCAGAAACGCCGCAGCGTCCAGCTCGACCATCACCGGTTCATCGCAGTGACCGAGCTGGCCCAGCAACTCGCGCAGGCCGTGCAGATTGGTCACCCGGTGATGGGCCACATGGCAGCTGCGCGCCAGGGCTTCGAAGTCCGGCGTGAGAATGTCCACGCCCACCAGCGGCACGTCTTTTGCGTTCATGTAGTCACGGATTTCGGCGTAACTGGCATTGTTCCAGAGCAACAGGATCACGCCGGCGCCCGCTTCCTTTGCAGCGATCAGTTCGGCGCTGGAAAACTGCAGTCCACCGTCACCCACCAGCGCCACGACCGGGCGCGAGGGTTGCGCCAGCTTCGCGCCAATGGCGGCCGGTAACGCGTAACCCAGGGTTCCGTAACCGGTGCCGGCGTTGAACCAACTGTTGGGTGTCGGGGCTCGATAACCCAGCGCGCCCTGATACACCGGCTGAGTCGAATCGCCGACGATCAGCGGCTGCGGCAGGTGATCACGAACCGTGTCCAGCACCGTCTGCAGACAACGTTGTTTCGGACTCCAGCCAGCGTGTTCCAGCGCATTGACCTGGGCCACACGATTACCGGCCCACGCCTGATCGGCCTTGTGGCGAGGGAGTTCACTCCCGCCGGGCTGCGAAGCGGCCCCATAGATGGGCCTGCTTTGCAGTCGCGCCAACAGTGCACGCAACCCTTCCCCGGCATCCCCCAGCAGGCCGACCTGGGCCGGTTGCGCGCCAAGGACCTGCATCGGATCGATGTCCAGACGAATCAGCGGCGCCTTGAACGCCAAGGGTCCAAGGCCGAAAAAGTCGTAGTCGGTTTCCCCCAGTTCGGTACCGATCGCCAGCACCACATCAGCCTCGGCGAACAGCTCACGACCGTGTGCGGAGGACTGCACACCGTCGAGCAGCAAAGGATGCTCGGGTGCCAGCAAGCCACGGGCATTGGTGGTCAGCGCGACCGGCGCTTGCAACCGTTCAGCCAGCGAGGTCAGGGCGGCACTCGCTCGACGGGCGCCGCCACCGGCCAGAATCAATGGCCTGCGTGCGTTATTGATCAGTTCGATGGCGGCATCGATAGCCGAAGTGGCTGGCGCAGGAGCCGGGGGCAAGTTACGAGGACGCAGGTCCAGGCCATCGGCCGACATCTCCAGGACATCCAGAGGAATCTCGATGTGCACAGGACGTGGCCGCGTACAGCCAAACAGCGCAAAGGCGCGGGCAAGGACTTCCGGCAATTGATCCGGATGCTGCACGGTATGACTGAACGCACACAACCCGGCGACCATGGCGCGCTGGTCGGGCAATTCATGCAGATGCCCATGACCCAGGCGCAAATGTTCGCGGCGGTTGCAGGTGGAGATCACCAGCATCGGCACCGAGTCCGCATAGGCCTGGCCCATGGCGGTCAGAATATTGGTCATGCCCGGGCCGGTGATGATGAAGCACACACCGGGTTTGCCACTGGCACGGGCATAACCGTCCGCCATGAACCCGGCCCCTTGCTCGTGACGCGGGCTGACGTGCTTCACGCGACGGCCGTCCAGGCCACGATAAAGCTCGACGGTGTGCACGCCTGGGATGCCGAAGACAGTGTCAACGCCATAGCCTTCCAGCAACTGAACGAGCGCCTCGGCACAACGGGTCATGCAGCACCTCTTTGATGAAGGGCCAGCATGGCCCGATGACGAATGGGGCTAGTATTGTTGAACCAACCGATACAACAATCGATTTTTTTTGGCCTGACTGTTCAATTTCCGTCACCATAAGTACAGTCACTGACGGAATGCGACCTCAGGCAAACACAACCTCTGTGGCGAGGGAGCTTGTCGAATCGTCGCACCGTCCCGCTGGGTTGCGCAGCAGCCCCAAACTCTGATGACTCCATTGCGCCAGATACACCGGTGATACCGGTATTGCGACTGCTTCGCAGTCGAGCGGGAGTGAACTCCCTCGCCACAGGGGACCGTGCCCAGATCATGAATGTCGGCCTGTTTCTTCAACTTTCAGCGGGATGATTTATGCGTTTTCCATCGATGACAGCCCTTCGCGCCCTGGACGCGGTCGCCCGCCTCGGCAGCGTGTCGGTCGCCGCCCGTGAACTGAACCTGACGCGCAGCGCCATCAGTCACCAGATCAGCAAGCTTGAGGAATGTGTCGGCTTCGCCCTGACCGAGCGGATTGGCCGGGGGATTGGCCTCACCTATCAGGGCGAACGCTATGCGCGTGAGGTGCACGGGATTCTGTTGAACCTGCTGGACGCTGGCCAGCTGGTCGACGATCAGGAGATTTCCGGGCGGCTGTGCGTCAGTTGCGCGCCGGGTTTCGCCACTTATTGGCTGTGTCACCACATCGGCGCGTTCCTGCGGCAATACCCGCAAGTGCAATTGCAGCTGATCTCTCCCAGGACTCCCGACGACATCAATAACCCGAGTGCCGACCTGTTCATCGCCTATGGCATCGGTGACTGGCCGGAAATGGTCGTGGAAGAAATCGTCGCCCTGCGCTTCTTCCCCGTGTGCAGCCCGCGGTTGATCAATTCTTTGAGCGGCCTGAAAAACCCGCAGGAACTCAGCGGCTACCCACTGCTGCACATGACGGACTATTCGGACTGGCGCGTCTGGCTGACCGCCGCTGGCGCTTCCGGGGTGAACGCGGTCAGCGGGATCCTGTTCTCCGATGCGCATTGCGCGCAGTCGGCGTGCATTGCCGGCCAGGGCATCGCTATCGGCGACAACCTGATCAGCGGCGATGCCCTGTCCAAAGGACTGTTGGTGCGCCCTTTCGACATTACCATCGACCTGCACCGAGGCTATTACCTCGCCGCCGACCCGCAAAAAGCCGAGCGCGCGGTGGTCCAGGCGTTCAGCAATTGGGTCAAGACGCAGCTGCAGTCGTCCCACCAGACCTGGCAGGACACTTTGTAATCCGTCGGGCGCTCCCAAATCCCTGTGGGAGCAAGGCTTGCCCGCGATGGCAGCACCGCGGTTATCAGTCAAACCGAGGCGCGGCAATCGCGGGCAAGCCTTGCTCCCACAGGGATTGGGGGATGTCAGGGATTGAGCTTCGTACCCACCGTTGATCGTTCCCACGCTCCGCGTGGGAACGATCATTTCACGACGGCTGCGCAGCCGGACGCAGGCTTCGCCAGCTACTACAGGTGATCATTAATCGCCCTAGGGAAATGAGTAAAAAAACTAACCAATACCTGCAAAATAATTCCATTGATGTAGCGATATTTTTAACAATAATGAGCCCAAAGCCCCTGCCGGATTGACATCCGTCCTCGCACGCCCTGGGGCAAATAAAAAGAGGAACTCTCATCGTGTCCAGCCGTTCAGCGGTTCAGCTCAGTGCACAAGGCATCAGCCAGTATTACGGTCGTTTTGCGGCGCTGGATAACGTCGATCTGGACGTACGCCAAGGCGAATTCCTGACCCTGTTGGGCCCGTCCGGTTCGGGCAAGACCACGTTGCTGATGATCCTGGCCGGTTTCCTCAGCCCAACGTCGGGCAAGCTGATGGAGCAAGGCGTGGACATCATCAAGCGCCCTGCCGAGAAGCGAAACTACGGCATGGTGTTCCAGGGCTACGCGCTGTTCCCGCACATGAGCGTCGCCGATAACGTGGCCTACCCGCTGCGCATCCGCAAAGTCGCCGCCGAAGAACGCCAGCGTCGGGTCAAGCACATTCTGGAAGTGGTCGGCCTGGGTGCGCACATGCACAAGAAGCCGTCGGAACTGTCCGGCGGTCAGCAACAGCGCGTGGCGATTGCCCGGGCGCTGGTGTTCGAGCCGGAGCTGCTGTTGCTCGATGAGCCGCTGTCGGCTCTCGACAAAAACCTGCGCGAACAATTGCAGACCGAGCTGCAGCGCATCCATCGCCAGGTCGGCACCAGCTTCGTGTTCGTGACCCATGACCAAGGCGAAGCCCTGGCGCTCTCGTCGCGCATCGCGATTTTCAACCACGGCAAATTGACCCAGGTCGACACGCCGGAAAATATCTACAACCGGCCCGAGAGCCGGTTCGTTGCCGAATTCCTCGGCAAGATGAACCTCTTCCCCCTGGCGGACTTGACCCGCAATGGCCCGACCGCCACCGGTCGCTGCGGCAACAGCGTATTGCACGCCCTCGCCCCCAACCCGTTGAGCGCTCAGCCGACCGTATTGGCGGTGCGCCCGGAGCACATGGAGTTGCACAGCGACTGCCCGACCCGGGACGGTTACAACGTCATGCCCGCGCAACTCACCGACAAGGTTTACCAGGGCTCCAGCACCCACCTGGCCCTCAAGGTCGGCAACGATGCCTTGCCCGTCAACCTGTCCGTCCCCGGCAATCATCCGGGCGCACTGATGCCCAGTGGTGCGCCGGTGTGGCTGAGTTGGCCGGTGCAGCAAAGCTTCCTGCTACAGGCCTGAGGCCGGTAACACCATTCGTCAAAAAGCTCTCTCTCCTAACGACAACAAAAAGGCCACTGTCCGAAGGACACCCGCCGACTGAGGACTTGCAATGAGCCAGGATCATCAACGCGACTGTATTGAAGTGCTTATCGAAAAGGCCCGTGGCGGGCAGATCAACCGTCGTACCTTCATGCAGGCCATGGGGTTGCTCGCCGCCGTGCCGCTGGCGCTGCGCAGTGGCATCAGCTGGTCGGCCGACAAGCCGCTGGTGGTGGTCAACTGGGGCGGCGACGCACTGAATGCCTTCCGTTCGGCATGGACCGAAACCTTCACCAAAAACACTGGCATCCAGGTGCGCATCGACGGCGCCGGGCCGACCGAAGGGGCTATCCGTTCGCAGTTGGCCAGCGGTCAGCCGAGCTGGGACGTGGTCGATGTCGAGAGTTACAGCGCCATCGTCCTGGGCAAGGAAAAGATCCTGCAACCGCTGGACTACAACGTAATCAAACGCGACCTGGTGGCCCCGGCGCTCTCCTCAGATCACGGTATCGCCAGCTACCAGTTCAGCTACGTGATGGCCTGGGACAGCGAAAAATTCGGCAATAACGGCCCCAAAACCTGGGCCGATTTCTGGGACGTGAAGAAATTCCCCGGCAAGCGCACCTTGTACAAATGGATGAACGGGATGCTGGAGGCGGCGTTGCTGGCCGACGGTGTGCCGGCTGATCAGTTGTACCCACTGGACGTCGCCCGGGCGATGGCCAAGATCGATGAGATCAAGCCGCATGTGCTGTCCTTCTGGAGTTCGGGTGCCGAAAGCCAGCAACTGATGGTGGATGGCGAAGTGTCGGTGGGGGCGATCTGGCATACCCGCGCCAAGCTGCTCGCCGAAGACACCGACAACCGCGTGCGCTGGAGCTTTGAAAATGGCTTCATCAACTCCAGCAGTTGGGCGGTGTTGCAGGGCAACCCGGCAGGTACGCAACCGGCCATGCAATTCATCCAGCAGGCGCTGCAACCCGAAGGCCAGCTCAAGTTGTTCGAATTGCTGGGCAACGGTCCGTCGAACAGCGCCACCGAGAAACTGATGTCGGCCGAGCAACTGGAAGCCAACTGCGCGTCGGCCGAGAACCTGAAAAAGCAGATCGCCCTGAACGCCCAGTGGTACGCCGACAATTACTCGAAAACCTTGGAAACGTACCTGACACGGCTGTCCAAGTGAGCCATCGACCATGACGACGACCCTGACCTCGACCTTGACTGCCCCCAAGCCCCGATTCAGTTCCCCGGGCCTGGAACGCGGTCTACTGCTGTTTCCGCTGCCCGTGTTACTGCTGGTGTTCTACGTGCTGCCGTTTCTGGGTGTAGTGGGCTGGAGTTTCTCCTTGCCGACACCGGGCATCGAGCAATACGAGCGCATCGCCACGGACCCGGCGATCCACGACATGCTGTGGCGCACCCTGCGCCTGTGCATGACGGTGAGTTGCCTGGCGTTGCTGATCGGCTATCTGCTGGCCTACTGCTGGGTGTTCAGCCCGCCGTTCTGGCAGCGTGTAGTGGAGATCTGCATCTTCATTCCGTTCTGGATTTCCGTGCTGGTGCGCGCTTTCGGCTGGCTGATCGCCCTGCGCAGCAACGGTGTGCTCAACAATGGCCTGATGGGCATGGGGCTGATCGACCAACCGTTGCAGCTGAGTCGCAATGAAATCGGCGTGGTCATCGGCATGCTCCACGTCATGATCCCGTATGCGGTGTTCCCGCTGCTGTCGAGCATGCGCCAGCTGGATCAACGCATCCTCATGGCTTCCCGCGGCCTGGGTGCCGGCCCGCTGCGCACCTTCTGGCAAGTGCTGTTGCCACAGACCCTGCCGGGCATGCTGGGCGCCTTCATCATGGTCTTCGTGTTCTGCCTGGGCTTCTTCATCACGCCCGTGCTGTTGGGCGGCGGGCAAACGGTGATGATTGCCGAATACGTGTTCCTGCAAATGTTCCAGACCAGCAACTGGGGCCTGGGGGCTGCGCTTAGCGTGGTGCTGCTGGCGCTGGTCAGTGCGCTGATCTGGGTGCTGCTGAAAATCACCCGCGTGAATCGACTGGTCGGCTGAGGTCATTATGAATACCCATCGCACAAGCCTGAGTACGCGGCTGCTGGCCGTGATCGCCATGGCCTTCATGCTGTTCCCGTTGCTGACGGTCATCCCGGTGTCCTTCACCAGCAAACGCTTCCTGTCGATGCCGGAAGGCAACTGGTCGCTGCGCCATTACGAGGCGCTGGTCAGCAACCCCGACTGGTTCCACGCCATCAGCCAGAGCCTGACCATCGCCTTCGCCACCAGTGTGATCGCCACATTGCTGGCGGCGAGTTTCAGCCTCGGCATCTGGTACCTGCGCTCAAAATGGGCCACGGCGCTGATCGGCCTGGTGCTGTTGCCCATGGCCATTCCGCCGGTGATTTCGGCCCTGGTGCTGTACTTCATGGAAACCAAGCTCGGTCGCTTCGCCCCGGGAATGGGCTACGACACCCTGACAGGCGTGGTGATCGCCCACGTAATCATGGTGGTGCCTTACGGCGTCGTCACCATGATGGTGGCGCTCAGTCAGATTGACCGGCGCATCGAACTGGCCTCGCGCAACCTCGGCGCCAGCCTGATGCAGACCACGTTCATGGTGATCCTGCCGAACCTGAAACTGGGCATCGCTTCCACTGCACTGCTGGCGTTTGCGCTGTCGTGGGAAGAAGTCGCGGTGACGTTATTCATCACCAGCGTCAACGTGGACACGCTGCCAAAACGGATCTGGAGCGGTCTGCGCGATAACGTCGATCCAAGCGTGGCCGCCATCTCGGTGCTGCTGATCTCGCTGACCTTGCTGGTGCTCATCGGGCGGCTGGTGCTGCAGCATCTGGCCGACAAGCGCGCGCAGAAGTTGCAGCATCGGTGAAGGTGTCGGGGAAATAGTCGGTTGTTTCGTCGCAGCACGACTATTATCCCCGCACATTTTTCGACATGGACGCGTCACGATGTTCAACGCCCTGCAAAACACCCCGCTGTGGGTTTACGCGACCTTTGCTCTGCTGTGCTTCTTTGGCATCAAGGCACTCTCTGCGACGCGCGAAAGCAAAACCTCCTTGTTGATTACCCCACCGATTTTGCTCGGCTGGTCCTTTTATTCGCTGAACCTTTCGCTGCATCCCGCATTAGCGACAGGTTTCTGGCTGATCGCCGTGCTGGTAGGCAGCGCCGCCGCCCTGCTGATTTTTTCCAGCAAGAACGTCGTGCTGGATGACACGGGAAACGGATTGATCCTGCCAGGCACCGTCAAAACCCTGCTGCTTTACCTGCTGTTCTTTGCCGTTAACTACTATTTTGGTTATGAGGCCGAGGTTCACCCGGCCTACTCGGCGACACTCCCCATCGTGTTGCTCAAGGCTTGTGCATCAGGTGTGGCCAGTGGATTGTTCTGCGGGCGTTCGATCAGGTTCTATCAGGTGTTCCGCGCCCTCAAGACTGCGCCCTTGTAGGAGCTGCCGAAGGCTGCGATCTTTTGATCTTCTACCCTGCTAACGCTACTGAAAAACAAGATCAAAAGATCGCAGCCTTCGGCAGCTCCTACAGGGGGTCGCGCCAATCTTTCGTCCGCCCGCCTGTTCAACCGTGACAACTGCGTCGCTGTCCAATAGATTAGGCGGCCTGAAAAGGCCCTGTGCTTTCTCGCCTCATCCCAAGTTAAAAGAAGTAGTGAAATTTCAATGTCCGATTCCAACACCGCTGAATCCGTAGTCACCTTGTCGTCCAAAGCGGAATACGAAAACTCCATCAATCTTTCACAGCATGTGCCTCAGGCCAAGACCATCGCCGAGATGGTCCTGGATTCGTTCCAGTCCACCCGTGAAAGCGACCAGATCCGCGAGCTGCGCGCCGCGATTCGTCAGGCTCATGACAGCTTCGACGACGACAAGGCCTACGAGCTGATGGGCGAACTCAAGCAACTCAAGGACGCCGAAGCGGCCGACATCGCAGCCCTCGAAGACCTGGGCAGCAAGTTCCCGATCAGCCGCATCCTGTCCAGCTTCAAGGACGACCCGGCGTTCCAGGAAATCGTCTACGGCCTGGCGCTCAAAGTGCTGAACCAGACCCATCAGGCCATCAGCAACCCGAGCAGCGGCAAGAGCAAGACCGCACGGGCAAAGAAAGACGTCGAAATCTTCACCATCAGCAAGGACGGCGTAAGCGTCACCCTGCCGATGCGCACACCGCGTTCGCGGATGAACGTTGATCGCGAAGCCCTGGAGTTTTTGGGCCTGACCTTCGTCGGTGAAGGTGAAGAAGCGGAGCTGGAAAGCGAGACCTTCCTGGACAATGCCGGGAATGAGCACGCCACCAACCGCAAGAACATCATCACCGCGCTGCAGCAACAGACAGCGTTCGATGGCTACAGCATCGCAGCGCAATAACCCGGACACACTGTATTTTGTGGCGAGGGAGCTCGTCGGACCGCCGCACCGTCCCGCAGGGCTGCGAAGCGGCCTCAAAAATCTGAACATCTTCAACTATTTTTGTGAGTGCTACGCACTCAAGCGCGAGCAAGCTCGCTCGCCACAGGTTTCTAATTAGCCATAGATTTCTGGTTAGCCACAGGTTCCGGAGTAGAAGAACGACTGCTGCGCAGCCGAACGCAGGCTTCGCCAGCTGCTACAAGGATCGTATAAGCGGCACAACGCTTCATGTAGCAGCTGGCGAAGCCTGCGTCGGGTTGCGAAGCGACCCCGGAGGGGCAACGCCGAGGATCGTATAAGCGGCACAACGCTTCATGTAGCAGCTGGCGAAGCCTGCGTTGGGTTGCGAAGCGACCCCCGGGGGGCAACGCCGATATCGCGATATCGGCAGATTTCTGGCATGCAACAGGTTCTTCGTTAACTTCAGTACCCCTTCAGCCCCGCCCTCGTGCGGGGCTTTTTATTGCCTGCGATTCCGGCAGGACCGCGATTCCTGTTCCAGTATCGACAGCAGGACCAACACTTCCCTTAACCCTTGAGCGCCACGGGTCCGCCTGCGGGGAGCGTCATCTCACTTTCCAGCCCAAGACCTCAGTGGTGCGATTGCTGAGGTCGTCATGAACACAACGCCCCTTTACCGTCAGTTAGCCCACCACTACCTCGACGCGATCCGCAGCGGCACCCTGAAAACCGGAGAGCGCTTTCCTTCCATTCGACTGATGATGGAAAAACACGCCGTCAGCCTGTCGACCGCCGTGCAGGTGTGCCGCGAGCTTGAGGACTACGGGGTGCTTGAAGCGCGCCCGCGCTCCGGCAACTACATCCGTCAACCGGACAACGTGCCCAAGCCCGTGCCTCCTGCACCGCTGGACACCGGGGTGTATGTGGGCGTTCACGAGCAGGTGTCGTCGGTGCTCAAGGCTGGCCAGCGGGCGAACATCAAGGTCAACTTTGCCAGCGCCTACTGCGCACCGGAGCTCTATCCCCTGAAGGTTTTGCAGGACCACATGATCAAGGCCCTGCGCCAGGATCAGCAATTGCTCGGAAAACCCGGTTCGACCTGCGGCAACCTTGCGCTGCGCAATACCCTGGCCCGGCGCGCACTCACCGCGAAGACCAACGTGAGCGCCGAGAAGATCGTGATCACCCAAGGCGCGACCGAGGCGATCAACCTCGCCTTGCGCGCCGTCACCCAACCAGGCGACACCGTGGCCGTTGAATCACCGACCTTTTACGGCTTGCTGCAGATTCTCGAAAGCCTGAACCTTCGCGTGCTGGAAGTTCCGGCGACCGCGCACTCGGGGATCAACCTGTTTGCGCTGGAAAAACTGCTACTGGGTCCCGAACGCATTCGTGCGCTGATCGTCATTGCCAATCTGCAAAATCCGTTGGGCAGCATCATGCCCGACGCCAACAAGGCACGGCTGGTGCAACTGTGCGCCGAGTACCGCACGGTGCTGATCGAAGACGACACCTATGGCGATCTGGTGGACACCGATCAGCCCCTCTCCACGCTCAAGCACTGGGACCGCACCGACAACCTGATCTATTGCGCATCGCTGAACAAAACCCTCGCTCCGGGCATGCGACTGGGCTGGATCAGTGCAGGCCAATGGCACGAGCGCGTGGAAATGCTCAAGCACACCCAGTCCCGGGGCTGCGAAGCGTTGTCGCAACTGGCGGTCAGTGCGTTCATGAAAACGCCGTCCTATGAACGTTACCTGCGCCGGCTCAGGAAAACCCTGACGCAGCAACGCCAGCAGATGAGTGCGGCAATTCTGCGCTTTTTCCCCTCCGGCACCTGCGTGAGCAACCCGCGAGGCGGCACCTTGTTATGGGTGGAGCTGCCGCCCCGATATTCATCGATGGTGCTTTTCCGGGAGGCCTTGAACGCCGGCATCCAGATTTCACCTGGGGATATCTTTTCCAACACCAAGCGTTTCGATCATTTCGTTCGCATCGGTTGCGGCGCGCCGTATTCGCCCCGGATAGATGAGGCACTGGCGACCCTTGGTCAGATCCTCAAAAACCAACACTAGCTCTGTAGCAGCTACCGAGCCTGCCCTTGTGGCGAGGGGATTCATCCCCGCTGGGTTGCGAAGCGACCCCAAATCAGGCGACCTGGATGAATCAGTCATACCGAGTGCGCGGGTTTTACGACGACTGCGTCGCCGAACGGGGATGAATCCCCTCACCACAAGGGCGGGCTCGGCAGCTGCTACAGGGACCGAGGTGGTTTCAAACCGGTGGATGGTGCAGGCAGATGATGTGCGGGTCGTCGTTCCAATGGGGAAAGCGCTCGGCGGTCAGCGGGTCGTGGCCGGGGATGACGTGGTCTTCGCTGTCCGCCAGGCTGTCGATCAGGCTGAAGGCTTCCAGGGTCTGGGCCAGGTCATCGAGGATCGGAAACGGACTGCGCTGGCGAATGTTCGCCCACAGATGCGCAGCGTCCGAGGCCAGCACGATCCACCCGCGCGCGGTGTTCACTCGCACTACCTGGCTGCCCGGCGTATGCCCGCCGACCGGGTGCAGGGTGACGCCCGCAACCACCTCGACACTGCCCGTGTGCAAGCGCATCCGCCCTTCGAACAACGGCGGCAGGGCCGACATCACGTCGTCCACCTCGTAGGTTTTGTTCACCGTGCGATGGGTCATTTTCGGTCCGGTGCAGAAGCGCAATTCCGCTTCCTGCAGGTGCACCGTGGCCTTGGGGAACAACCCGATATTGCCGGCGTGATCCCAGTGCAGATGCGTCAGGATCAAGGTGTCGACCTGCGCCGGATCGATGTCCAGTTGTCGCAGCGAATCTTCAGGCAACCGGTACATCTGCCGGTTGCGCCGATCCGCCGTGGCCGGTTGAAAACAGGTGTCGACCACGATGACCTGTTGCTCATTGCGGATCACCCAGAAGTAATAGTCCAGGGGCATGGACGCATTCGGGTCACCACAGCAGGCGTCGTACAGAAAATTTTCTCGAGCTGTGCGCTGGGCATTGGCGCCCACACGAATGGCGAACACTTCGTACTCGGGAACGGACATGCACACCTCCCTATTCAGGCCACAGCGGCCGCATTGAGGGTTGGACGGAAGTCGAAATCGATCTCCTCGGTGATGCCCAGGTCCTGTGCAAGACGCAGCAGACCGCTGTAGTCGCGCATGATCGTGGCGTTCTTGTTGCTCTCGCGCGTGTCCGCGATGATCTGACTGGCGGCCTCGACCCCGAGCTGCTTCAGAATCGCCTCCCACATCGAGTAGTCCTGGGCGACAAATGCACTGAGCGCTACCGACAACGTCCGTGCGAAAAATAACCGCTGCGGTGGCTGCATATTCGCGTACATGACCTTGGCCACTTCGGCGAGCACCTTGCTGTGGGCATATTCGTCGCGGTTATGCAGTTCGGCCACGCGACGGTTTTGCGGCTGGATACTGTGATCGTCAGCCAGCAGGTCCAGGTAGGCGTTGACACTGATTTCGGCCACGACCGCAAAGGTGATGGCCGCCAGATCCCGCTGCCACTGCTCGGGCAATTCTTCACGCAAGGCGACAAGGCGCAGGTAGGTCACTGACGGCGGCAAGTCCAGGTCCTGGTCCAGCGCCCGGTCCAGCCGGGTGCGCTCGATGGCGCGCAGGTGCATCAGCGTGTGGTAATGCTCGTCGATCAATGTCTGCTGCATCGCCTCGCGAAAATGCCAGTCGTCTTTGCCCAGGTACTGATTGGCAATGACGCTAAGCGCCGGGTTCACCACGTGTTCTTCGGCGGTGACCGTGCGCAGGTTGTAACCGATCCAGCCCCAGGTCACGACGCTGCTCTTGAGCTCCTCGCTCAGGGCCTGGAATGCCGGGTGATGGAAAAACGGCACCATGCATTCCGGATAATCCGGACGCGCCGGATCGAACGGCTCGTTGACCAGCGCCTTGTCCGGCGCACACACCGTGGCCCGTTTGGTCCACGCCTGATTGAGCCGCACGATCAGTTGATGATCGACCTTGGCGATCTCGATGGCTGTTTGCATAACGCGATACCTGTAGGACGCGTACCCGTTGGGGGTACGCCGATGGAATGATGGGCGACGGAAAAATCAGGCCAGCCAATAGCGGGTCAGGTTGCGCGCCGGGTCAGTGTAACGACTGCGGGCGTGGATCATTCGCCAGTTGTCCCAAATCAGCAGGCAGCCGTCGGGAATCAACACCGGCGTGTTGTGCTCCACGAAATAGGTTTCACCCAGTACGGCAAACCTGGCCAATGGCGTCGTGCTGTTTGTGACCAGTGATTGCTGCAAATGCTCCTTGGAAGGGTTCACATCGCCGTAGTGAAACTGGTTGTAGCTGAAGCGGAAAATGTCCCCTGCTTCTGTCGGCGTCAGGATGTACTCCTTGACCCGGCGTTGTGCCGGCTCACCGGGTTTGGCGGTGGCGACGAACTCCACTGGCGTGTCATCGATCCATTCACGCAGCTCGGGGTCCGCGTGTTCGAGAAAGGCCAGAAACTCGATGCCGTCCACCAGACCGGTATGTCCACCGCCACACGCTGCCTGTTGATGACAATGCAACGCCAGATAACGCGGCGGCGGTCCGTACACTGGCGCTTCGGTGTGCGGACCAATGGCGTTCATGCTCTGGGAATACGGCAGGTCTTCGTAACCGGGTTTGCGCGTGATCGCAAACGCCATCTGCCCGTTGAATTGCGGAATGACCGGACCGAACTCCTGCAAGGTGCCAACAACATCATCGGCGAACTCATCCGGGGTCAGCACGGTCCACCCGCGCGCTGACAATTCCTCGTGGCGGTGCCCCAGCGAAACGTAAGGTTTAGACGCAACAATCCCTTGATCTGACATGGTGAGATTCCTGGCTGTTTATCAGGTGTTGACGGTTGAGGTGTAAGCGGCAATCAATTCACTGCACGCGCGGCCCGGTCGGTACCGATGCTCATCGATGCTTTGCACCGGTGTGATTTCGGCCGCGGTACCCGTGAGAAAACACTCATCGAAGTCGCCAAGCTCCGTAGGAAGAATGACCCGCTCGACCACCTGGTAATCCAGCGCCCTGGCCAGTTCGATCACGGTCTGGCGAGTGATGCCATTGAGGAAGCAATCCGCCAACGGCGTGTGCAGGGTCCGGTCTTTGACGAAAAACACATTGGCGCTGGTGGCTTCGGCGACTTGACCACGCCAGTCGAGCATCAGCGCGTCGTGGTAGCCGCTGTTTTCCGCGTCGTGCTTGCTCAGCGTGGCGATCTGGTAATGCCCCGACGCCTTGGCCTCAAAGGGACCGCAGTCGGGTGGCGGTCGGCGCCACTCGGCGGTCTTCAAGCGAATACCCGCCATGCGCGCCGCCGGGTCGAAATAGTTCGGCCACTGCCAACAGGCGATCGCCACATGAACGCTGTTGAAGCGCGCCGAGGTGGAAATCATTTCGCTGCCGCGCCACGCCACGGGCCGCACATATCCGTCGACGATGCCGTTGCGGCGCAGCAATTCATGACTGGCTGCTTCCAGCGCTGCAAGCTCATACGGAATCACGAAATCCATCAGCGCCGCCGAGCGGTACAACCGCTCGCTGTGTTCGCGCAGTTTGAAAATCCTGCCGTTGTAGACACGCTCGCCCTCGTACACGGTGCTCGCATAATGCAGACCGTGGGAGAGCACGTGCAGACGCGCCTGGGACCATTCGACAAACTCGCCGTCGAGCCAGATAAATCCTTCTCGCTGATCAAACCCGCCACTGCTCATATCCCTGTCTCCTTGAGAATCGTCCTACGCCGTTTCCAGCAGGACCGGTATCAATTCCGGCGCTGCCACGGGCTCGGTCTGAAAGAAAAACAAGCGCTCGCCAAACGCGGGGCGCAAGTCATCGAACCAGGTCACATGGGGATCGAACCGCGCATAAAAGACGCGCAATACCCATTGCGGATCGCGGGCCTGCAGAAACTGCAGGACGAAGACTTTTTCCCCGGCGACGGTCTCGATGCCGTTGATCAGCACCTTGCCGTAGAAGGTGCTCATGGACGGCCCGCGAACCGTGCGCGCCAGCCCGGAGACCGTGCGATACGCCGCCTGAAAAATCTCGAACGCCCGAGCCAATGGCATGGCGAAGTAATGACTGGGGCCGGTATCACGCTCGACGAACAGGTAATAAGGCACCGCCCCCAGGCGCACGCCTTCGGTCCAGAGCTCGGCCCAATCGGCGGGGTTCTCGTTGATGTGGCGAATCACCGGTGCCTGCATGCGCAAGGTTGCGCCGGTGGAGCGAATGCGCTCGATGGCCTGGCGGGCGATGTCCTGGCGGATCTCGACCGGGTGGTTGTAGTGCCCCATCACCGACAGGTTTTTCCCTGCCGCGACAATGCGTCTGAACAGTTCCAGCAGTTCCGGCGCGTCCTTGTCGCTGACAAAACGCTGTGGCCAGTACGCCACCGACTTGGTGCCGATGCGAATGCTCTTCAGGTGCGGCAGATGCAGCAGCGGCTCGATGTAACCCGCCAGCGAACGGGTGTTCATGATCATCGGATCCCCCCCGGTGATCAGCACATCGGTGACCTCGGTGTGCACCCGCAAATAGCTCACCAGTTCCTGGGATTCACGGGCGTTGAACTTCAGCTCTTCTTCGCCGATGAACTGCGCCCAGCGGAAACAGAAGGTGCAATAGGCGTGACACGTCTGACCGGCGCCGGGAAAAAACAGTACGGTCTCGCAGTACTTGTGCTGAATACCCGGTAGGACTTTTCCGTCCAGGGTCGCGCCGTTGTGCGTCAACTGCCCGGCCGGATGCGGGTTCATGCGCAACCAGATCGCTTCGATTCGACGCTTGATGGCGACGCTGTCATCCAGCTCGATGAGGTGCTTGAGCGAGGCGTACTCGTCCGGAAGCAACATGTCCTTGTGGGGAAAGGTCATGCGGAAAATCGGATCGTCCGGGATGTTGTCCCAATCGATCAGCGTCCCCAGTACGTATTCGTTGGTGCGAAACGGCATGACCCGCGCGACTACGTTCATGGCTTCCTGCAGCGCTGGCGTGAGCCTGGGCCAGTACGCCGTGTCGCGAATGGTGCGTGAGTTATAGGGTTTGTATCTTGGCGATTCCGACATTCCCTGCATGGCAGCGCTCCCGATGTCTTCCTGGCGGTGTTAGTGGGCAGCGGGCGCTGTGCGCTCAATGTCCATCCATGCCCGAACGCTGTCGCGGTCCCACTGGCGCCGGACATAGGCGGCGAGTCGCGCGGGAACGTGATCGCCATTGGCGAGCAGACGGTTGAGCATGATTGCCAGGTCGGTATCGGCGATGCTCCAGTCACCAAACAGATGATCGGCGCCGCCCTTGAGCAACCGGTCAGCCACAAAGAACAGCCGGTCGACGGCCGCCAATGCGTCATCGCTCAGGAGCGTGTCTTTTTTGCCGAAGTAGATGAGATCGGCCGGACGCTCTTTGCGAATGATCAACAGATCGCTGCGCAGCCAGGCTTGAAGTTGGCGGGCCCGCGCACGTTGCCGGGTGTCCTGGGGAAACAGCTTTTGCGGCTGCGGGGCGATCTCGTCGAGGTATTCGGCGATGGCTGAAGACTCCGACAGGGCGAAACCTTCGTGAACCAGCGTGGGGATCTTGCAGGTTAACGACAGATCACGATAACCCGGTTGATAGTTCTCCCGGGCTTTAAGGTCGAGTGTCACGAGTTCAAACTGAAGTTGCTTTTCTTTTAACGCCACAAAGGTGGACATCGCAAAAGCGCTGACAAAATCCGCACCGACATACAACTTTATTTTTGCACTTTCCATAGAGCACTTCCCCTGCTTAACGAAACTAAATCCGTTGCCATGGAAGTGATCCTAGTTAGTTGATTTACTGCTGAACAGATACAGAAATTATCTAATTCTATCGATACAGAAAGTTCGCAGACGCAAAAAAAGGGAGTTCGGCAAATGCTGACTCCCTTCAGTGAAACGGTGCTTCAGGCTCGGTTGGTGATCAGCCCATGGCTGTCCGCAAAATTCGACAGCAGCGCCATCTGCGGCATGTTGCTCAGGTTCAGCATCGCCAACGATTCATCGGTACTCGTGTTGATGAAGCCGTGCCGGGTCCAGGCCGGCACCAGCAACACATCACCTGCGCTGACGTCCACTTCATCGGCATCGCCCAGCGTCAGCGCGCCGCAGCCCGCTTGGATGATAAACAGGTGCCACCAGGAATGAGCGTGACCGTTAAGCACGGCGCCGGGTTTCAGCCATTGCATGGCCATCGCCACACCGGGCATCACCTCGCATCCGTTGAGGCTGTTGTCGTGGGCCAGCGCCACGATGTCGACCTCGCTGGCCTCCAGGGTCTGACGCATGTCTGTCAGCTCGGCTTCTTTCCATACCCGCGGGCTGACAGATTGATGGTGCAAACTTTCACGAAAATCCTTATATGAAAAAAACGCGCCTTTAACGTTATTCATCACCACGTTCCAACTTAGGCTGCCCACTGAGTAACAGCACCTTAGGCTACCCACTTCACCCTGTAAAGCCGAGCAACTAACACTTATAAAGGCGTTGGTCTCAGCGCGGCGATCAAATCAACTTCTACCGCCGCATTTTTCGGTAGTTGATAAACTCCGACGGTCGTACGGGTATGTTTTCCCGCATCCCCCAGTACGTGACTGAAGACATCCGACGCACCGTTGGCAACTTCACTGAGGTCGACAAAATCTGCTGTGGACTTCACATAAACGGTGACGCGAATCAGCGACTTGATCTTGTCCAGCGAACCGATGGCGTCCACGATCAATGCCAGCGCGCGCATGGCGCTGATGCTGGCAGCGGCCTGAGCATCACTGAGGCTGAGTTCCAGCCCGACACGCCCGGGGTACTGGATCGCGCCGTTCATGCGTGGCACCAGACCGCTGATGTACAGCTCGTCGTGATGACGAATCAGCGGGGCGTAATGGCCGCCGGCGGTGTTCTCGCCATAGATGTCATAGCCAAGCTCCTTGGCCAGGTCAATGAAACGCTCATCACAGGTCTTGTGCTCAATCATTACCAAACCCTCTAAATCAATAAGACAACAACGTGAATCAGCCGACGGCTCTGACTGGCGACGCCAGGCAGTTGACCCCGACGCGGGACTCGATGGCTTCGGCCAAACGCAGCAAGTCATTGCAGAGTTGGTCGTAGTGCTCGCTGAACAACACGATGTGGCCGATGAACGACGTGTTGTCCTTCACCTGGGCCATGACCGTGTCGCCGACACGCTTTTCGTAAGCGGCCTCGACCAACTCGATGTTCAGTTCCCGGGCCAGGGATTCGATGTCCGGCAGATCTCGCAAAAGGCCAGCGGCCGGCGCCCTGAGGAGGCGAATGCCGCAGTAGCCCCGCGCAACCGGGTCCTGCTGAGCGGTCTTGCCCTCTACCGCCCACCTGACCCAGTGTTCCCATGGGTTGAAGTCGACAAAGGCCAGACGTGCCAGGTCCCAGATGTGCATGCCGCCGGGCCGCATGTTGGTTTCCACCGCCGAAGTCAGCCCGTCGCTGCGCAGGAAAATCTCGTTGTGATAAGCGCCGTTATCCAGCGAAACCAGCCCGGACATGTGCCCACCGGCAGCGGCCAGTCGCGCCTGTACACCCTGCGTCAACGGCGCGGGCACTACCTGCTGGATTTCTGCGCGAAAGGCGCCTTCTGTGGTGGTTTTTTCCGTGACCCAGGTGCTGCCGGCAACGTAATCCCAGCTGTATTCGCGAGCGTCGCGGACCAGTTCTTCGAGGACGATGCCACCCTCGCGGTATGGCTTGAGCGCCTGCCATGCCTCGTCGCATTCGGAGGGGTGATGAATGACCCGGCACCCCCGACTGGCGCCTTCACAGGCCGGTTTGATAAAGGCCTTTCCACCCAGTTCGACGACCCGCTGCCTCAGTTCGGCAAGGCTTTCGACCCGCGTGGAGAACACCGGACGGTAGTCGTCAGGCGCCGTCTCGCAAGCGGCTTCGAGCTTGCGGAAGATCTGTTTATCCAGGCCGGCCCGGGCTTCGCCGGGCGTAATGCCGGGCAAGCCGAAATGGGTCGCCAGCGCCGCACCGAGCAACACGCCTCGATCGGAAAACGGCAACACGCCGATCAGTTTCCAGCGATCGACACCCAGGCACCCCGCCACCAGCTCCAGGGATTCGGCAACGTCCTGTGGCGCCAGTGAAGCGCTGCAGACGTGGTCCGCCACTTGGTCATCCTCGGGTGAGATCCGCTCAACCACCAGGATGAGCCGGGCGTTGTAGAGCGTCTTGCAGAGGTCGCGCAACTTCTGGATATCCTGTACCCGATTGCCGTTGTACCCGACCACTACTACGCATGACGTCGTCTTCATGAAACCTCCGACCTGTGATGCAAAAAACGCTACCGCGATGACTCAGTCGTGCAGTGACGCGTTGGATTTACGGTTGAACCAGTACCAGGCGAGGATCCCGCCCGCGCCAATGGCAGCAAGTACCAAAGCGTTATAGGGGGCGGGCACGACACGCATGATCAGCACCGTCAGCCCCGCGCCGACGCCCAGGGATACTTCCTTGACGAACATGTTGTTCTGCTTGACCGAGAAGTAATCGAGGTAGCTGAACGCGCACTCGGCGACCGACAGCAGCGCCACCCAGATCAGTGCACCGACCAGCGTCTCGACATGGAAAGCACCCGGAGACGAGAGCACGGCGAAGCCGCCAATGATGATCCCGATCACCGCGACCACTTTGAAACGCCCTGTGCGTTCTATGAGTTTCATGACCGGCATCTGCGCGAACACCACCACGGCGCTGTTGAGGATCAACATCAGGCCGTACCAGGCCGGCAGCTCACCGGTCTTCAGCAGGATGGCCTGGGGCAAAATCGAGAACACGCCGAACAGCTTGATCCCCATGATCAGGCCGGCGATGACCCACGGCAGTTTGTTGCGCCAGCCACTGCCCTCCTGGCTGGCCGCGCGGGCAGTAGCGGGTTGCGTGGTGAAGGTCGCGCCCATGGCGATGGGCAGGCACAGCAGCACGAAAGCGGCGGCGCCGAGGAAAAACATCGTCGGGGTCAGTAGCGGTGACAGCAGGATCAGCCCAGCGACCAGGCTGCCCATGTTCATGGCGACCCGGTTGTAGGCGGCACCCTCCTTGGTTTGCGCCGCTTCGCTCTTGATCAGGTAACCGGCGATGGCAATGCCGTAGGCGAACAATGCCGCCGCAAACATCACCATGCCCTGGTTGCGGGTGACCGCCAGCAACACCAGTCCAAGGCCGGCGCACAGCAGCGTGACACTCAGGGAGCGACGTCCCAGCACCAGCAAAGTCAGGGGCAACAGAAGCAGCAAGGCTCGATAGCCGAGGGCGAGAATGCTGTTGGTGGCCGTGTCGAGCCAGACGTTGGCCTTGCCCAACACCGCAAACAGCGACACTGCCGTGATGATGCGTATCGTGAACAGGCGAATGTTAATCACCGGTTTGGCCACGGCGGCCGTTGTTTGAACACTCATGCAGCACCTCTGATACCAGCGATTGGGGGCCATAAGGCGCCCACAATCAAGAAAGTCACTAAAGCGATAGTAGGGAGAGAGGATTGTTTGCAGCAGAGCAAGTTCGTATAGAATCAAACGAACTTTACTGCTGGAGAGACCAGTAAAATGCAGGTTCAGCGAGCAGTGATCGCCGCCGTCGTGTTCCAGCCCGGAGTACCGCTGGTTCAGCAGATCGTCGATCAGTTGTCAGTAGCGATCAGCCAGGGCGGCTTGCCTCACGGGGCAAAATTGCCACCGATTCGCGAACTCTCCGACTTGATGAACGTAGGCAAGTCCACGGTGGTCGATGCCCTGGATCGGTTGCGGGCCAAGGGGCTGGTGGTGTCACGCCAGGGTTCCGGGCACTACGTGCACCGCACCAGCACCACGTTGAACACCGACACCGGGCCCGATCTGCAACCCCAGGACACCCTCAGCGTGGTCCGCCGCGCGCTGCTGCTGGACAACGGCGCCCTGCGCCCCGGCTGCGGTTTCCTGCCGACTTCATGGCTGCCAGCCGATGAACTGCTCAAAGCGGTGCGCGGTACCTTGCGCGCGACGAGTCTGCGCATGGGCGAGTACGGTGTGGCCGGGGGGTATTTGCCGCTGCGCCAGGCCCTGCGGGTCAAGCTGTCGACCTTCGGCATCGAGGTGCCGGTAGACCAGATCATCACCACCGCTAACACCATGCAGGCCATCGACCTGCTGATGCGCCTGCTGATCAAACCGGGCGACACGGTGCTGCTGGATGATCCGTGCTACTTCAACATGCACGCCAACCTGGCACTGCACGGTGCGAAGGTCATCACCATCGCTCGCGATTGCGATGGCATGGACCTGGAGGCCTTCGAGCAACTGCTGATCGCCCACAAACCCGTGCTCTACATGACCAACAGCACCCTGCATAACCCGACCGGGCATTCATTTTCCCCGGCTCAGGTGTATCGGCTGCTGGAGCTGAGCCACCGGTACGGTTTCCATATTCTCGAAGACGACCTGTACTGCGACATTCAACAGCGCCGCACCCCGCGACTGGCCGCCAGCGGGCTGGACAACGTCACGTACATTTCCGGTTTCTCCAAGACCCTGACGGCCAACAGCCGCGTCAGCTATGCGGTGCTGTCACCGCAATTGGCGGCACGCCTGGTCGCCCTGAAAATGGCCTGCGGCGGAGTCACCTCGGAACTGGCGGAACACATTACCTGCACCCTGCTCAGTGATGGCAGCTACACCAAACACACGCGCCGTACGGTGGACCGGCTGTACGAATCCAATAGCCGGGTGACGAGCTGGCTGGCCGAAGCCGGTTGCTCGCTGTCGTCGTTACCGGGAGAGGGTTTGTTCATCTGGACGCGTTTGCCGGACGGCCTGCACGCCGAAACCCTCGCCCGCAAAGGCCTGGAAAACAACCTGGTTCTCGCCCCCGGCACCCTGCTCAGCAAGGGCTCGGAAGCCAGCCATTACATGCGCTTCAACGTAGCCCACAGCGATCACACTCAGGTGCGTGAGCGGTTTTTCAGGTTGCTGGATACACCGCAGAAATAGCTGACCGCCGCCCATTAAACACATGGGCCATCGCGCTCACTCCTGGCACGCAACCGGGTTTCCCGGTTGCCGGATACACCGCAGAAATAACTGATGATCGCCCCCCTCGTAGGAGCTGCCGAAGGCTGCGATCTTTTGATCTTAGTGTTGGCGGGGGAGTAATTACAAAAGATCAAAAGATCGCAGCCTTCGGCAGCTCCTACAGGGGTTGGTGTTGTGTTCGAAGTTCTGTGAAATCACCCATCAACCATGTTGGTCCATCGTGATCACAGACAGGTGCGTGAGCCTCATTTAGTTGCGTAGTAATTGCTCGATGTCTAACCTTCGAAACATCCATCCTGTACCCCGCCCCGGGCGCCCCCTCATGCAACGCGGATTGAATATCCGCGTACAAGGCATTCGCCTCAGCCGTCGTGATCGATCGCGAACAATCTCGCAGCACCACACGAAGCAGCACATTCTCCTGACCCGGCAACAGCCCGAGGCGCTCGATGGCCTGCGCAGGCAAATCATCGAATCCCCAACGGCCCTTGACCTGCATCTCCTCAATCCACTCAGCGCAGTCACCGGCCGCCAACAACATTTTTTCGGTCAGCACCTCCTCGCTTAAACCCGGGGTCACCGCCAGCGAAATATCACGCGCAATCGACGGCAAACGCGAAACCGCACGCCATGGATTCAGATCATGCATCTGCGCCTGCACCCTTACATTCTGATCCCGCAGCAAACGGATATCCGGGATGCCTTTGCGCAGCATCGTCAGGCGATCCAGCCCCATCCCGAGCGCCAAGCCTCCATGGCGCAATGGATCGATCTGCAACCGCTCCAATAACGTTTGCGCAATACGACCGCACTCCAGGACCTCGACGGGGGCACCGTCAGTCAACACATTCACTTCGATGCCACCTTCGGTGTAGTGATGCGGGCTATCGCTATAGACCCATGGTCTGTCAGGCACGGCCGCTTGAAGAATATCGCCGACCAGGCGCAGCAAATGTTCGTGGGTCGACAGCTGCGGATCACCGAGTACCCAGATGTCCATCTGATGCGGCTCCGCGCAATGCCAGCGGTCACGACTGTCCCGGCGAAAAGTGATACCGGGTGCGGCCAGCAAAATCGTCTCCCCCGGCTGCCGACCAAGCGCCGCACGCTGCAACGCCGATGGAATCTGACTGGTGGTTTGCGTACGCAACAATGAGTGCTCATCGACCCAACGGGTGTGCTCACTGCCCAGTGTGATTTCTGCGGAATCGTAACCAAGCAGCCCGTAATTTTCCTCGGCAGACACAACGCGCGGGCCCGTCTGTAGTTGAGCCCGGGGCCAGCCGTTTTCAGCCAGTCGCTGAAGGATTTCATTCAGCAATAACCGGACAGCGTGCTCGGGTGTGCTTTTTTCCGTGAGATCAACCAGCAGCAGAGCCTGCTGAACAGCCGCATCGGTCAGGTATTTTTTTGATGCATTCACGCAACAGCCCTCTAACGCCAGTTGACTTAAGGGCTCTTGAAAACCACCCGACAAATCAATCTAACGGCAGAAGCTGATCACTCACAACGATCCAAACACAGCATTTTAGATTTTCAGAACACGCCTTCAGAGTCTTCCCACAATCTCACCGCGCAACCGCCGTCTCGCCGTGTCCGCCGCCCTATAAAGACCCGGTTCGATGAGTCTGACCACCCAACAAAAAACCCCGCGCTTCTCTCGAAGGCGGGGTTTCAAATATTTGGCGATCTGGTTAAACGGTTGCCAGCCGCTCCACCATATCGGGGAATTTCTCCACCAGTCTGATCAACAATGCAGCCTGCGCGTTGGGCCTGGATTTTTCCTGCTCCCAATTTCTCAGCGTGCTGGGACTGGTCCTGATTCGCTTGGCGAAAACAGCTTGAGACATATGTAACTTTTCTCGCAGTGCAACAATTTCCTGCGCGTCAATTTCAGGCGCTGGCATATTCTCAATCGTGGTGTTGCGCAGGGTAATCTTGCCTTCGCGTTGAGCCGCCATCTCGTCAACGCCCTGCATCAACTCTGCAAACAGGTCGCGCTTTTTCATGGGGTACCTCTTTTTTTTAACTCTGTCTCTATGGCCTTCTTGAGCGCCTTCTCTTGCTCGGCGGTCAAGTTCTCAAGCTCATCTTTGTCATAAACTGCAAACATCCAAAACTGACCATCATTCATAAGCCAATAATAGATAACCCGCAAGCCACCTCGCTTGCCTTTGCCTCTGCGTCCATCTGCCCAACGTAATTTTCTGAAACCACCTGATCGAGGCATAACATCGCCCGCCTCCGGATTCAGCTGCATGTGGATCTGCAGCGTACGATACTCATCGTCCGTCAGATAATTGCCGACGGAGGCAGTGAAGGACGTGGTTTCGAAGAATACAGTGCGCATCGCAAAACTATAGGCAAGTTGCTTATAGTCAGCAAGCAAAAAACTGGGATAACGGACGAATTGCTACAGGTGAGCTCACAGATCGAGACGCCGTCACCGCGCGCAAGCTTTGCTCCTACAATGAGTCTTCGCCTGGCACGGAAAGGCTGATCACCACTGCTCCCGCGAGAAGCGGTCCCAACAAAAAACCCCGCACTTCTCTCGAAGGCGGGGTTTTTCTTTACAGCATCCGACGCTTAAGGCGCGTACGTCAGCAACAACTCAGAAGGCACTTTGAAGTCCAGGGACATCATGACGCTCAAAGCGGTAATGGTGAAGATCGAGAACACGAACAGCTTGCGTGCCCAGACCGTATCGTCCACCGCCTTGTAGCCGGTCCAGGCCATGTACAACCAGTACATGCCCATGGCCGCGGCGACGGCGAGGTAGCTCATGCCGGCATAGCCGCTGAAGGTCAGCATCAAGGTCGCCACGAGGAAGGCCAGGATGTAGAGCAGGATGTGCTTCTTCGCCACTTGAATCCCGCGCTTCACTGGCAGCACCGGAATCGATGCGGCCAGGTAATCGTTGAAGCGGAAGATCGCGATTGCGTAGGAATGCGGCATCTGCCACAGGCTGAACATCACCAGCAGCGTCAGTGCAGCCATGTCGAAACTGTTGCTGACGGCGACGTAACCGATCACTGGTGGCATCGCGCCCGACAGACTGCCCACCAGCGTGCCGTGAACCGACTTGCGCTTAAGGTACAGGCTGTAGAAGCCGACGTAGATGACAAACCCGATCACCGCAAACAACGCGGCCAGCGGGTTGGCCACTGTGTACAACAGGGCAACGCCGGTGACACCCAGGACGGTCGCATAGATCAGGGCCAGTTTCAGGGAGATCAAACCCTGCACCAGCACCCGGTTCTTGGTGCGTTCCATCTTCAGGTCGATGTCGCGGTCGATGCAGTTGTTGAACACGCAACCGGAAGCGACGACCAGGGACGTGCCGATCATGGCGGCCAGGAAGATGGCCAGATCGACATGCCCTTTCGAGGCCAGGAAAAATCCGCCTGCCACTGAAAGCACGTTACCGAAAATGATCCCCGGTTTGGTGATTTGGATAAAGTGCTTCAAGGACATCCGGATTTACCTCAGTGCGCCATCATGTTGGTGTGGATGCTGAACATGATCCACAGCGACAGGCCGACCAACAGGACAATGACCAGCGCAGCGAAGATAAACGCGATCACGTTATTACGCTGTGCGGCGGAGCGGTCCAGGTGGAGGAAGTACACCAGGTGCACCAGCACCTGGACGACTGCGAAGATCAGTACGATCCACAGGGTCATGGCTTTCGGCAGCGACGGGTACATCACCAGGCCGAAAGGAATGACGGTCAGGATCACCGACAGAATGAAACCGATAGCGTAAGACTTGACGCTGCCGTGGCCGGCGTCGTGGCTATCGTGGGAATGAGCGTTAGCCATTTACATAGTCCCCATCAGATAAACAACGGTGAATACGCAGATCCACACAACGTCCAGGAAGTGCCAGAACAGGCTCAGGCAGCTCAGACGGGTCTTGTTGGTCGCCGTCAGGCCGTTTTTCTGGACCTGGTACATCATGATCGCCATCCAGATCAGACCGCTGGTCACGTGCAGACCGTGGGTGCCGACCAGGGTGAAGAACCCGGACAGGAAGCCGCTGCGGCTAGGGCCGTAGCCTTCGGAGATCAGGAGGTGGAACTCGTTGATCTCCATGGCGATAAAGCCGGCGCCCAGCAGGAAAGTCATGGCCAGCCAGCCCAGGACCTGTGTCTTCTTGCCTTTGAACAACGCCAGCATGGCGAAGCCGTAGGTGATCGAACTGAACAGCAGCAGAGCGGTTTCGCCCAGTACGTATGGCAGTTCGAAAATGTCGGCGCCCGACGGGCCGCCCGCTACGTTGTTAACCAGTACCGCGTACACCGCGAAGATCGACGCAAACAGAATGCAGTCGGTCATCAGGTAGAGCCAGAAACCGAATACGGTCATCTCGCCCGAGTCGTGGTGATGGTCATCGTGCCCATGTCCATCGACATGGGTGTGTCCAGCATTGGTCACTAAGTTCGACATGGTTTAAGCCTGTTCCAACGAGGTTTCAACACGGGTGGCGTTGGCTGGGACTTTCCCGGCCGCTACCAGACGCTTGTGCTGCTCGGCTTCGATGCGCTCGATCACGTCGACCGGCACCATATAGCCCTGGTCATCACGTGCAGCGTGGATCACGAAGTAGATCACGGTGCCGGCGAGGCCGAAGATGGCCAACCACCAGATGTGCCAGATCATCGCGAAACCGAACACAGTCAACAGCGCGCCCATCACCACACCGGTGGCGGTGTTGTTCGGCATGTGGATCGGCTCGTACCTGGCTGGAGCCTGGTACGCGGTACCGTTTTCCTTGGCCTCGGTGAACGGGTCGATGCTTTCTGCTTTTGGCAGCACAGCGAAGTTGTAGAACGGTGGTGGCGACGAGGTCGACCATTCCAGGGTATGGGCATTCCACGGGTCACCGTGATCGCACATGTTTTCTGGCTTGTTGCGGTCACGCACGCTGACGTACAGCTGGATCAGCTGGCAGGCGATGCCCACAGCGATCATCACCGCACCGAACATGGCGACGTACAGGTACGGCACCCACTCAGGGTTGGTGGTGGCGTTCAGACGACGGGTCATGCCCATGAAGCCCAGTACATAGAGCGGCATGAACGCGACGAAGAAGCCGGTGATCCAGAACCAGAATGCTGCCTTGCCCCAACCTTCGTGCAGCTTGAAGCCGAACGCTTTAGGGAAGTAGAACGCGAAGCCTGCGATGTAACCGAATACCGCGCCGCCGATGATCACGTTGTGGAAGTGAGCGATCACGAACAGGCTGTTGTGCAGTACGAAGTCAGCACCCGGAATGGCCAGCAGTACGCCGGTCATGCCGCCGATGGCGAAGGTCACCATGAAGCCCAGGGTCCACAGAACCTGGCTGGTGAAACGCAGACGGCCCTGATAGATGGTGAACAGCCAGTTGAATAGCTTCACCCCCGTCGGGATCGAAATCAGCATCGTTGCCAGACCGAAGAAGGCGTTGACGCTGGCACCCGAACCCATGGTGAAGAAGTGGTGCAGCCAGACCATGAAGCCCAGGATCGAGATCGCGCCGGAAGCGTAGATCATCGAGTGGTGGCCGAACAGACGCTTGCCGGTGAAGGTGGAGATGACTTCGGAGAAGATCCCGAACGCCGGCAGAATCAGGATGTAAACCTCGGGGTGACCCCAGGCCCAGAACAGGTTGACGTACATCATTGGATTGCCACCAAGTTCATTGGTGAAAATGTGGAAATCCATGTA
>Ga0160446_100148_pt1 | contig 56660 bp, 54 predicted proteins | sample HID1973I_E1MG_FD_108200 | JGI IMG/M metagenome (GOLD analysis project Ga0160446, IMG submission 108200) | Enriched mosquito-associated microbial communities from UW Madison campus, WI, USA - HID1973I_E1 MG | ecosystem: Host-associated > Arthropoda: Insects > Digestive system > Unclassified ...
CTGCTCATCTGGCGGCCGCTGCGGTTCGACTCGCTCGACCCGCAGTCCGCCGCCGCGCGCGGCGTGCCCACCACCGCGGTGTCGCTCGTCTTCATGCTGCTGCTCGGACTCATCGTCGCCGTCGCAGTGCACATCATCGGCGCGCTGCTCGTGATGGCACTGCTCGTGACGCCCGCCGCCGCGGCGATGCGCGTCACCTCCGGACCGCTGTCGGTGCCGTTGCTGTCGGCCCTGTTCGGCTTCGTGTCGGCGGTCGGCGGCATCCTTCTGGCGATCATGGGCACCCTCCCGGTGAGCCCGTACATCACGACGATCTCGTTCGTGATCTACCTCGTGTGCCGCGGCATCGGCGCCCGCCGCGGTCGCGTCACCCGCGCCATGGCATGACCGGCATGCCCGGCCCACGTCCAGGGCCCGCGGGTAGACTCCCGGGCATGGCCCAGCGCAATACGTGGCAGCGCGAACGCGTGCGCGAAGCGCTGTCGGACGCCCGGGGATTCGTCAGTGCGCAGTCGTTGCACGCCACCCTCCGCGACGAGAACACCGGCATCGGCCTGGCCACCGTGTACCGCGCCCTGGCAGGGCTCGCGTCGCAGGGCGAGGCCGATTCGCTGCAGAGCCCCGAAGGGGAGGCGCTCTACCGTGCCTGTGTGAGCACAGGCCACCACCACCACCTCATCTGCCGTTCGTGCGGACTGACGGTCGAGATCGAGGCCACCGACGTCGAGCAGTGGGCCCGCGCCACCGCTGAGCGCCACGGCTTCCGCGACGCCGAACACGTCGTCGACATCTTCGGGCTGTGCGCATCGTGTGCGGCCGCCGCCGATGAACGGCGGCCCGACCAGCGCACCCAGAAGCGTGACGCGGACTGACCCGACGCAGCGGCCAGCGCCAGCCCGGTACGAGCCGGTCACGGCGCGTCTCGGTCCGTCGCCGCAGGCCCGCGCGCTCCTGTGGCTGGGTGTCGGCCTCGCCGTCGTCGCCGGCCTGTTCCTGATCGACTGGCTCGCGCCGACGCTGTTCCCGGCATCCCTCCCCACCCGCGCGCAGGACGGACTGACCCTCGCGATCAGCGTGCTGATCGAGTCGCTGCCGTTCGTGGCGCTGGGTGTCGTGCTGTCGATCGTCGTGCAGGTGTGGGTGCCGCCCGGTGTCATCGAGCGATGGATGCCGCGCCGGGCGTGGGCCCGGCGCGCGGTGCTGTCGCTGCTGGGCATGATCGTGCCGGTGTGCGAGTGCGGCAACGTGCCGTTCGCGCGCGGTCTGCTCATGCGCGGATTCTCGGTGCCCGAGACGCTGACGTTCCTGATCGCGGCGCCGATCGTGAACCCCATCGTGATCATCACGACCCACCAGGCGTTCGGGTTCAGCGACGGCATCCTCGTCGCGCGCATCCTCGGCGGGTACGCCATCGCCAACCTCATCGGATGGCTGTATTCGCGGCATCCCTCGCCCGATGCGCTGCTGACCGACCGCTTCCGCGACACGTGCGAGCTGGTGGTGCACGAACCGGGCGGCAAGTGGCACCGCACGCTCGCGCAGTTCGTCATCGAGCTGCGGGCCGTGATGCCCGCGCTCGTGATCGGCTCGGCGCTCGCCGGGGCCGTGCAGGTGCTCATCCCCCGCGAGGCACTCGTGGCCATCGGGTCGAACCCCGCGCTGTCGATCGTCGCGATGATGCTGCTGGCGATGGTGGTGTCGATCTGCTCGAACGTCGACGCGTTCTTCGCGCTGTCGTTCGCCTCGACGTTCACGCCGGGGTCGATCGTCGCGTTCCTGCTGGTGGGGCCGCTCGTCGACGTCAAGATGCTGGCGCTGCTGCGCACGACCTTCACCTGGCGCACGCTCGGCGGCATCGTCGCCGTCGTGGTGCTGTCGGCGTTCGCGATCGGGACGGCGGTGAACCTCCTTGCGTAAGTCGGGATTCGTCGGCACGCGGTGGCTGGGCGTCGGGCTCGCCGCCTCGCTCGCCGTCGTCACGGTGGGGCTCGCGGTGACCGGCCGGCTCGGCCTGTACATCAACCCCGACTCGGCCTGGTTCGCCGTCGCGATGGCGGTGTTCGTGCTGGTCGGGGCGGTGGCCTCGTTCGCGCTGCCGCTGGGTGCCGAGGCCGATCACGGCCACGACCACGGCGACCATGACTCCCGGCCGTCGAGCGAGCGAGGTACGAGCGAGACGAAACGCCTCGACCGGACGGACGACCTCGTGGACCAGAGCGTTTCGTCTGCGGGCGCCCGAGCGCCCTCCGCGGGGCGACCGGTGGTAGAGCACGACCACGACCACCGCCGGCACCCGCTCGCCTTCGCGGCGACCGTGGCCGGCGGGGTCGCCGCGTCGGGCGTGGTGGTGCTGACGCTCGTGCTGCCGCCCGCGTCGCTGAGCGCCGAGCTCGCGATGTCGCGCGACGTGGGGGCGACGCCGCTGTTCGGCGGGGCTGACACGATCCAGCTGGCCTCGACGGGCGACACGGCCTCGTTCGGGGTCGGCGAGTGGGCCACGGCGTTCGCGACGGCGACCAACCCCGACGCGTTCGACGGCGACCCCGTCGAGCTCACGGGGTTCGTGACGCCCGGCGGGGACGGCGGGTTCGATCTCACGCGCCTGGTGATCACGCACTGCGTCATCGACGCGCAGCCGGCGAGCCTGCCCGTGGTCGCCGCATCCGACGTGCCCGACACCGGGCAGTGGGTCACGATCACGGGCACGGTGCGCTCGTCGTCCGACGGCCGTCTCGTCGTCGACGCCGCGAAGGTCGCCGAGATCCCGGAGCCCGAGGATCCGTATGAGTACTGAGCAGCCGACGCGTCGCGCCCGGGCGCACCGTCGGCGCGGACGCGCGTTCGCCGCGAGCTTCACGCTCGTGCTGGGCCTCCTCGTCGTGCTGGGGCTCGCCGGCGCCGCGGCGAGCGTCGCCCAAGGCCCCCGCGTGACGGACGTCTCGGTCGACCCCGCGGCGGCGGCTGCGGCATCCGGATCCCGCCTCATCGTGACCACGACGCAGTCGCTCGCCGACGTCGACCCGTCGCAGGTGACCGTGAGCCCCGCGACGCCGATCCAGGTCGACACGTCGGGGCGCAGCGTCGGGGTGCGGTTCACGCTGCCGCTGTGGGACGACACCAAGTACACGGTGACGATCGCGGGCGTCGCGTCGCTCGGCGGCGGGCCGACCGCGACGCTCACGCAGACGTTCACGACCCCCAGGGCCCAGACGTTCCTGCTGCAGCGTGGCGGCGACAGCGGCGGGGACGGCGACCTCATCTACCGCACCGACCTCACCGGCAAGAAGGCGACGGCGGTGTTCCGGCATCCGCACATCGAGGACTTCCGGGCGACGGGGTCGCACCTGGTGATCTCGGTCCGCACCGACGACGACGAGGCGGGGCTCATCGTCACCGACCTCGACGGCAAGAACGAGCACGAGTTGCCGCTGCCCGGCGACGGCTACGTGTCGAACCTGCAGAGCGCCGATCGCGGCGAACGGATCGGCTACACGTTCTCGGACGCGCACCTGAGCGCCGACGCGGGGCGCGAGAGCAGGCTGTTCACCGCGTCGCTCGGCGATCCGGCCGCCGACCCCGTGCCGATCGAGGTGCAGGGCGCCGACCCGCGCGTGGCCGAGTGGCGATTCGTGCCCGACACCGACAGCATCCTGCTGCTGTCGTTCGACGGCTCGCTGCTGCTGACGGGATCGGCCGGCACCGCCTCGGCGACCGCGCTCGGCGTCGCGCTCGGCCTCGAAGGCATCGCCCGCGGCTCGAACCTGGCCGTCGTCGACCGGCCCGACCACGCGGCGGTCATCGATCTCGCCGACGCGAGCGAGCAGCCGCTCGTCGCGCCCGAGCAGGACCTCGGCGGCACCACGTCGGTCACGCCCCTGCCCGACGGCTCGACGATCCGCACCGCCGCCGTGCTCGATGCCGACGGCGTGCCCACCGGCCGCACCTCGGTCGCCCTGGTCGCGGCGGACGGCGCGACCCGCATGCTCACCGAGGTCGCCGACACGGATGCCGTCCTGCAGGTGTGCGTGTCGCCCAGCGCCCGCTACGTCGCGGTGCAGGTGGCGCCCGACGCCGTGACCAACCGGTACGACACGTACCAGCTGCCGCTGCCCGAGCGCCCCGAGACGAGGGTGCTCGAGATCGCCGACGGCACGCAGGTCGTGGCGCTGCACGGCTCGTCGATCTCGTGGTGCCAGGTGCCGCCGGCTGCCTGAGGCAGTGAGATCCGGGATGCCGGCGGCCGCGGCCGGGCCTACGCGCCCGGAGGCTCCAACCGACGCGAAGCGGCGACCGGAGGGGGCGTGGGAGGGGCGGGGGGAGCCTTCGCCGCAGCTCGGCCCGCCCTCACTCGCCGGAGGTGGTCGCGGGCGCCGCGTCCGCCTCCTCGACGGGCTCGGGGAGCTTCGAGGGCAGCCCCGACGAGAGCAGCAGGCCGAGCACGGTCAGTGCGAAGACGAAGAACAGCGACTGACGCAGCGACTCGACCTGGGTGTCGGCGTACAGCTGGGCGACCTCCTGGGCCGAGGCGGCGTCGGCGCCGGCATCCGTCAGCAGGTCCTCGGCCTGCTGCTGCGAGATGATCGGGGCGCCCTGCGAGGCGGTCGCGACGACCTGATCTCGCACGTCGTCGGGCAGTTCGGGGCTGGCCTGCACCGCCGCGGTGAAGCCCGAGGTCAGCAGCAGCACGAACACGGAGCCGACGATCGCGGTTCCGAACGACGAGCCGAGGTTCTGGAACGTGCCCTGCAGGCCGCCGACCTCGGACGTGTCGGACTGGTCGACAGCCGACATGTTGACGTTGCCGAGCTGCGATGCCAGCAGGCCGAACCCGGCGCCCACGACGAACATGCCGGTGGGGAACAGCCAGCCCTGCAGCTCCGGCTGCACGGCGGCGAACACCAGCAGCACGCCCAGGCCCAGGGTGAGCTGCCCGATACGGCCGATGTTGCGCGCCGAGCGCACCGTCGACAGGCGGGACCCGAGCATCGAGAAGATGACCAGGCCGATCGACAGCGGCAGGATCTTCAGGCCGGTCTGCAGGGCATCGAAGCCCAGGATCGTCTGGAGGTAGACCGGGATCACGAAGAACAGCGCCGCGATCGCGAAGTACTGCGCCATGAACATCGTGAGGCCGCTGCGCAGCGCCGCGTTGCGCAGCAGACTGACCTTCAGGAGCGGCACGCGCCCCAGGCGTTCGAGGCGCTGCTGGCGACGCACGAACAGCCACAGCACGACGATCGACAGCAGGATCAGGTACGCGACCGGCGAGACGCCGAAGGGTGCGATCGTCTGCCCGCCCACCTCGGGCGGGTTGAGCGGGATGACCCAGCCCCACGTCTTGGACTGCAGGATGCCGTACACGAGCAGCCCCAGGCCCAGCGCCGACAGCACGACGCTCAGCAGGTCGATGCGCAGCGTGCGGTCGCCCGGAACGTCCTTGATGCGGCCCGACACGATCAGCACCAGGGTCATCACGATGGCCTCGGCGACGAAGACGTAGCGCCACGACGAGTAGGTCGTGACGAGTCCGCCGATGAGGGGACCGGCGGCCGCTGCGCCGCCGGTGACGGCGCCCAGGACGGCGAACGCGACCACGCGCGCGCGGCCCTGGTAGTTGATCGCGGCGAGGGCGGCGATGGCGGGGATCACGAGCACCGCGCCGAGGCCCTCGACCAGCGACCACCCCAGCATGAGCACGGTGAGGTTCGGGCTCAGCGCCGTGGTGAGCGACCCGATGCCGTACACCACCGACCCGATGCGGAACGCCTGGCTGCGCCCCCAGCGGTCGCCGAGCTTGCCGCCGGTGAGCATGAAGGCCGCCATCGTCAGCGCGTAGAACGTGATGGCCGCCTGCATGCCCGAGATATCGGTGCCGAGGTCCTGTGCGACGGTCGAGATCGACACGTTCATCACCGTGCTGTCGAGCACCATGATGAATTGCGCGACACTCAGCAGGACGAGCACGAACCACTTCCCCATGCGCGAACAGTAGCGCCCGGGCGCGTCCCGGGGCAGCATCCGGCGTGTCGGAGCTGCGACGTAGACTCGCGGCATGGCGCAGGCGGGGTGGCGGGCGGCGACGCGCGCCGACCTGGAGGGACTTGCCGCCGAGGTCGCGCCGCGCCTGCTCGACGCGCGTCTGACGACCGTCGTGGGCGGTGAGACGGTGGTCGTGCGCATCACCGAGGTCGAGGCGTACCACGGTCGCGGCACCGGGCCGGTGCCCGATCCCGGCTCCCATGCGCGCATGGGGCAGACCGCGCGCAACGCCACGATGTGGGGCGCACCCGGCCACCTGTACGTGTACCTCAGCCACGGCATCCACTCGTGCGTGAACGTGGTGTGCGGCCCCGAGAACGTCGCCGGCGGCTGCCTGCTGCGCGCCGGCGAGGTGATCGAAGGGGTGGATGCCGCCTTCCGGCGTCGCCCGGCCGCCCGGTCCACTCGGGACCTGGCCCGCGGACCCGGGCGCTTCGGCGACGCCGTGGGCTTGCAGCATCCGGTCCACGACGGGATCGACGCCGTCACCGGCGCGCCCTGGCACGGTGCGGTGGCCCGGCTGGAACTGCGCGCGACGCCGCTGGCCGAAGTGGCCGCCGGTCCGCGGGTGGGCGTGGCGGGCGTCGCCGGCACCGAGGTGTTCCCGTGGCGGTTCTGGGTGCCGGGCGACCCGACGGTGTCGCCGTTCCGCTGGGGTCGCGGCGCGCGCGAGGCGGCGCAGGACGGGCTCGCATCGCATTCTTAGGATCCGCTGACGACGGGCGTCGGGGGCCGAGCGGGGTCGGCAAGGCGTGCGGGACAGCGCGTGCTAGACTGACTCTTTGTCTGCGCGCACTCCAGCACGCAGTTCGCATCCCACACCAGATCAGGGCCTTCACCGGCCGGGTCTGTCGCGGGGTGCAGACAAGGGATCTTGGGTGGGGCCGTCCGGCTCCACGGTACTAAGGAGACATCACTATGGCAGCAGTGTGCCAGGTGACTGGAGCAGTTCCCGGCTTCGGTCACAACATCTCGCACTCGCACCGCCGGACGAAGCGCCGCTTCGACCCGAACGTGCAGAAGAAGACCTACTTCGTTCCGTCGCTGGGTCGCAACATCAAGCTCAACGTCTCGGCGAAGGGCATCAAGGTCATCGACGCTCGCGGCATCGAGGCGGTCGTGCGTGACCTCCAGGCGAAGGGTGTGAAGCTCTGATGGCCAAGAAGGCACAGGACGTCCGTCCGATCATCAAGCTGCGTTCGACCGCCGGCACGGGGTTCACCTACGTGACGCGCAAGAACCGCCGCAACAACCCCGACCGCATCGTGCTCAAGAAGTACGACCCGGTCATCCGCAAGCACGTCGAATTCCGAGAGGAGCGTTGATCCATGGCTAAGAAGAGCAAGATCGCGCGCAACGAGCAGCGCAAGGTGATCGTCGATCGCAACGCCGCCAAGCGCGCCGAGCTGAAGAAGGCGCTCGTCTCGCCGACCTCGACCGACGAGGAGCGCGAAGCCGCTCGCGTGGGCCTGCAGAAGCTGCCCCGCAACGCCTCGCCGGTCCGCGTCCGTTCGCGCGACGTCATCGACGGCCGCCCCCGCGGTGTCCTCACGAAGTTCGGCATCTCGCGTGTCCGCTTCCGTGACATGGCGCACCGTGGCGAGCTGCCCGGCGTGACCAAGTCGAGCTGGTAACACTTCGACCCGGTCCCTGAGCCTGTCCAAGGACAGTGACCGTGCGTCGCTGAGACCGTCTGAAGGCCCGGAGTTCCTCGGAACTCCGGGCCTTCTCGCATGCCGGCCGGTGAATGGATGCCGCAGGCCCGACATCTCCGCGGCCCGAGACAGCACGGTCGCGGCGAGACACCACACGCGGCATGGTGTCTCGGCGCGTCTGCGGTGTCTCACGACACAGGGCGGAGGATAGGGCCATGCCACTGGACCCGTTCTTCGCCGAGCGCCTCCGCGTGCACCGCCAGTACCTGATCGGCCAGACCGTCGCCCGGGCGCGCACGCGGCTCAGGGCGCTGTGGCCGTTCGCGCGCGACGCGGAGGTGCCCTCCGGCGGAGTGCCGAAGAAGCCCGCGGCCCCGGCGGGTGCGGCCAAGCCCGGCTCGCGCGCCCGTGCCCGTGCGAAGCACCGACGTCAGGCGCTCGCGTGGGACCGCACGGAGCTGCGCACCGTCGGCACGCCCGGGCCCGACCTGCGGACGACCGAGCATCACCTGACCCCCGACGGGCTCCCACCCTTCCGGGTGCGCGTGTATCACCCGCACGGTGCCCAGACGCCGACTCCGGCGGTGCTGGCGTTCTACGGCGGCGCCTTCCGCCTCGGCGGCATCGACTATCCGACGACGGATGCCGCCTACCGCCGCCGCGCGGCCGACTCGGGGGTCGCGATCGTCGCCGTCGACTACGCGCTCGCGCCCGAGCACCGGTTCCCGGTCGCGGTCGAGCAGGCGTATGCGGCGCTGACCTGGCTCTGTGCCGAAGCGCGGGCCCTGGGCCTGGATCCGGAGCGCCTCGGTGTCGCCGGGACGTCGGCGGGTGCGAACATCGCCGCCGCGCTCACCCTCGTGAACCGCGACCGGGCCGGCCACCCGCTGCGGCTGCAGGTGCTGGAGGTGCCCGTCACCGACCTCACCGGCGCGCACCTCGACCTGCGGGCGACCCGGGCGCTCGGCATCCCGAGCGTCATCGCGCTGCGCGAGCTGCGCTCTGTCGCGCGCACCTATCTGCCGCGCCCACGCGATGCGCGCACGCCGTATGCCTCGCCGCTGCGCGCGGCGTCGCACGAGGGGCTGCCGCCGGCGGTGATCTTCACGGCCGAGTACGACCCGCTGCGCGGCGACGGCGACGCCTACGGCGCCGTGCTGCGCGCCGCCGGCGTCGACGCGAGCGTCGTGCGCTACCAGGGCGTGACGCACGACACCCCGATCTTCACGGGAGCGCTGCCCGCTGCCCGTCGCTGGCACGACGACGTCGTCGCCGCGCTGCGCCGCCTGCACGCTGCCGGTCGTTGAGCGCAGGGCGCTCTCGCGCCCGAAGTCGGAACGCCTGCGGCTTGCGCGAGGTCCGGGGGCGTTTCGTCTCGCTCGTTCCTCGCTCGCTCAACGACCGGGGGTGTGCCTCGTTCCTCGCTCGCTCAACGACCGGGGGTGTGGCTTGCCCGGACCTGGTGGGTGGTCGCCCATTCCAGGGCATAGTCCGCGATCTCTTCCCAGCCGTCCTGGCTGACCAGGCGGTGGGTGCGGCCGGCGTACTCCTTGTACTCGACGACTGCCGGGCTGCCGGATGTGCGGTACTTCTTCACGATGGCCTTGCCGATCGCCGGGGGAACGACGTGGTCGATCTCGCCCGTGATGACGAGGAACGGCGCGCGGTCGGGACGGGCGTAGTCCACGTGGGTGACGCCGTTCTTCTCGTTGAGCACGGAGGTGACGCCCTCGAAGAAGACCCGGTTGTAGGAGTTGACCGCGTACTGCTCCCACAGCTCGTCGGACGCGGCGCGCGGCAGGTCGTTGCCGAAGGTGAAGTGGAAGTGGCGCTTCGACAGCGGCTTGGCGCCGTTGCGGCCGAAGGGGTTCGAGAGGATCGGGGTGCCAGTCCACAGGGTCGACAGCGGCAGCGCCGTGACGCCGGCGGTCTGCCCCGGGGCGACGCCGACGTAGGCGACGCCGAGGCCGCGGTCGGCGAGCATCTGCGTGATCACGCCGCCGAACGAGTGGCCGATGATGATCGGCTTCTCGGGGAGTGCGCGGATGATGCGCTCGTAGTTGTCGGCGATCTGCTTCAGCCCCACTCCCTTGAGCGCCTCGGGGTTGCTCCGGATGTCTTCGACCGTGCGGTCGTCGATCCCGGGCCAGCCCGGCACGATGACATCGTGGCCGGCGGCGCGGAAGCGCTCCGCCCAGGTGTCCCAGCTCTTGGGGGTCATCCACAGTCCGTGGATCAGGACGATCGGGGTCTTGGTTGAGGCGTTCATTTCGTGCTCCTTGGGTGAGGTGGTGCTCGTGGGGTGTCAGGACTCCGGATCCGGTGGGGTTCGGCTGATGTATCCTGATGGTAGACCGAACGTTCTATCTACACAAGAGTATTCCCGCATGGCACGATGGAGATGGAGGAAGGCTCATGACGACGACGACGGATGCCCCGACCACACGCCCCGGCTCGGCCCGGGAGCGGCTGCTCGACGCGGCGACCGAGCTGTTCTACAACGAGGGCATCCACTCGGTGGGCGTCGACCGCATCATCGAAGAGGCAGGCGTCACGCGCGCCACCATGTACAAGCAGTTCGCCGGCAAGGAGGGACTCGTCCTGGCCTACCTGGAAGGCGAGGATCAGGGACTGCGCGGCCTCTTCGCCGAGGCCGCCCAGGCCTCGGACGACCCCGCCGTGCTGCTGGACCTCGTGGTCGAGGGCATCGAGCGCGACATCCGCGAGCGCCACACGCGCGGCTGCCCGTTCATCAACGCCGCCGCCGAATACCCCGACGAGGGGCCTGTGCGCGAGCTCATCGCCGCCCACCGCGAATGGTTCCGCGAGACGCTGCGGCAACTGGCCGAGGGGGCGCGGCTGCGCGATCCCGCCGGGGTGGCGGCATCCCTCGTCCTGCTCCGCGACGCGGCGCTCGTCGGCGGCTACCTCGACGGCCAGGACCGCGTCGGCCCCGCTTTCGCCCGCACCGCCCGCGACCTCATCGCCGCCCACCGCGGCTGACACGCCGAAGGGGCCGGAACCTCACGAGGTTCCGGCCCCTTCGCGTCAACCCCGCTGGGCGGAGAGCGGAGGCTCCCCGCGCATTGCTTCGCGTTGCGCGGAGCCTCGGGGAGAGTGGATGCCGGGCGCCCGGCATCCACTCTCCCGGGCTCAGTTGCGGGCGCCGGCCGTCCAGGCGGGCGCGCCGTACTGGAACGCGCCCAGGCTCGGCACCGCGTCGGTCGAGCCGTCGGTGTATCCCGGCAGCGGCGTCGCGACACCGCGCGCCGGCGAGCCGGCCTGCAGACGGTAATCGTGGTTCGCCGCGTCGACGAACAGCGGGTCGCCGTCCATCAGGTTGTTCGACAGGGTCAGACCGCCGTCCGTCGCATCGGCGAGCCCCTTGATCGGACCGATGTTGTTCATCACGACGCTGCCGGTCGACTGGTCCGGACCCTTGACGTAGAACAGCGTCATGCCGCCGGTGTTGTTGTACACGAGGTTGTCGTGGCTGCCCGAGCCGAGACCGTTGAGCTCCACGGTGCCCTCCGGGTTGCCCCAGCCGACGTTGTTGTGGATGCGCAGGTCGCTCTGGCCGTTGTCGGCGTAGATGCCCGACATGCCGAACGGGTACACGCCGCCCGGGCGGGCGTTCGGGTCGTGCAGCACGTTGTGGTCGATCTGCGTCCCCTCCATGCGCGACGAGCAGCACGTGTAGATCGCCGCGGTGTCGACGCTGAGGCTCGCATAGCCCGAGATGTCGTTGTAGGCGATGCGGTCGGGTCCGGGCGTGGTGCCCTCGACGCCGTTCCACTGCAGGTTGACGCCGCTGCGTCCGACGCGGGCCATCGTGTTGTACATGACGGTCTGGCTGTGGCCCTGCACGGCGACGGGCGCCGCGTACGTGCCCGCGTAGTCGACGTCGGTGATGACGTTGTCGATCGCAGTGTTGCCGTAGCCGCGCAGCGCGATGCCGTTGCCGGCGCTGTACTGGATGGTGCTGTTCTTGACCGTGTTGCCGGTGCCGTTCAGCACGATGCCGGTGTCGCCGACGCCGCGCGTGACGTTCTCGCCGCAGTTGGTGGCGCCGCGGGTGACGTCCCAGTAGTGGCTCAGGTACTTCGCGTCGATCCCGTCGAGCACGACACCCGTGCTGGCGTCGCCGGTCTGCACCGACGACGCGAACAGCCCGAGACCTTCGAGATGGATGCCGGAGACCGAGCTCAGATCGAACGCCAGCTGCCGCTTCTTCGCCTCGATGAAATGCCGGTTGGGGTTGTCGTCGCTGTAGAGGTAGAGGCGCTTGGCGGCCGCGTCGTAGTAATGCGCGCCGTTGTAGCCGAGCTCGCCGATCTTGCCCGACAGGCGGTACCACGTATCGGTCGGGACGACCTTGTGGACGCACAGCGGCGCGGTCTGCAGCGTGATCGATCCGACGTCCGAGCTCGCGACGGCGCCGGTGGTGGTGATGTACCAGTATGCGGTGAGCGCGCGGGCGCCGTCCCAGTAGCCGGCGGGTCGGGTCATCTGCGGGTCGACGATGGTCGCGTCGGCAGATCCGGCCGCCGCACGCTGGATCACGGGATCGAGCAGGTCCGTGCCCGGGTACGGGTACGACGCCTCGATCGACATCGTGCCGTCGAGGAAGACCTGCTCCTCGCCGCCCTGGCCGCCGAGATCGACCGCGACGCTGTAGATCTTGCGCTGCTGCACAGCGGCGCTGAACAGCGAGTCGGCGGCGTAGGGGTCGGCCGCCGTGATCGCGGCGAGATCCTTGGCCTTCACGCGGGTGAAGCCGGTGAGTCGCTCGGTGCCGTTCACGACCACGTCTGCGCCGCGTGCCGCGCGGTAGGTGATGGGCCGGTCGGCGGTGCCGGACGCCTTCGGGGTCACCGTCTCGCGGTAGGTGCCAGACGCGATCTCGCACGTGTCGCCGGCGACCGCGATGTCGGCGCACTGCTGGATCGTGCGGAAGGCGCGGTGCGGCGACGTGCCGTCCCCCGCCCGGTGTGCGTCGGCCGACACGTAGTACGTCCGCGCGCGATGGATCGGCGAGGCGGAAGCGGCGCCCGCAGCCATGAGCGCGGCCACGATTCCGAGGGCCGTTCCTGCCATGATCTTCCGCCGTGGGGACGGGTGAGTACGAAGCATCCTTGCTCCAATCGATGGTGAGTAATCGATAATCTATCGATGTGCGTGAACGGATGTCCACCTGTCCCGGATGGGCTCATTCGCCACTTTTGTCACTCCAGTCACACAACACGAGGTCGTAAACGGCAGAAATCCGCAGAAATACGCGGAACTGTCGGTCGTGTCGGGTACATTCGGTCCCGGTCGATCCGACCAGCCGGGGGGCGCCAGCCGTCCGGACCGAGCAATGACAGGACGGCAGTCGTCGTCTTTGGAGGACAACCACATGGCCGACAAGACCATCACCAAGACCGAGCTCGTCGCGAGCATCGCGAGCGCGACCGGCCAGAGCCAGTCCGCCGTCTCGGGCGTGCTCGACTCCCTCTTCGGCGCCGTGTCCGAGGCCGTCGCGGCCGGCAGCAAGGTCTCGATCCCGGGCTGGATCGCGTTCGAGCAGGTCGCCACCTCGGCTCGCACCGGCCGCAACCCGCAGACCGGCGAAGAGATCAAGATCCCCGCCGGCAAGCGCGTCAAGGTCACCGCCGGCTCGAAGCTGAAGGCCGCCGTCAAGTAATTCCGACGAAGACCTCGAGAGAGGGGATGCCGCGAGCCGCGGCATCCCCTCTCTCGCTGTACGGCGACACCCGACGTTCCGGTCGTTGAGCGAGCGAGGTACGAGCGAGACGCGCCCGCACGAGCGACCTCGTTCACCCGCGCGTTTCGTCTTCGGGCGCTAGAGCGCCCTCCGCTCAACGACCGACACCCTGTCGTTGAGGGAGCGGACGCACGAGCGAGCTGGGGCGCCCTCCGCTCGACCAGCACCCGGTCGTTGAGCGAGCGAGACGCGCCCGCACGAGCGACCTTGTTCACCCGTGCGTTTCGTCTTCGGGCGCTAGAGCGCCCTCCGCTCAACGACCGACACCCGGTCGTTGAGGGAGCGGACGCAGGAGCGAGCTGGGGCGCCCTCCGCTCGACCGACACCCGGTCGTTGAGCGAGCGACGAAGGAGCGAGACGAAACGCCCCGGACGTCGCGCAACGTAGGCTTGTGGGGTGAACCCCCGCGTGCTGCGGGCCGTCGGGCCCGCGCTCCTCGTCGTGACCGCGCTCGCGGCGATGGTGTGGGCGCTCGCGTACGGCGGGGGTGCGGCACCCCTCGCGCTCGCCGATCCGGGGCCGTTCGTTCGCTGGGCGCTGCCGACGGTGACGCTGCTGGTCAACCTGTCGGCCGCCGGCATGGTGGGCGTCCTGGTGACCGCCCTGTTCACGCTGCGGGCGGGCGAGCGCGAGTTCGATGTCGCGCTCGATGTCGCCTCGATCTCGGCGGCCGTGTTCACGCTTGCGGCCGCGGCCACCGGCATCCTCACGTTCATCGACGCGTTCAACCCCGCGGTCAGCCTCGGCCCCGAGTTCGGCGCGCAGCTGGGCCGGTTCGTCGTCGAGACCGAGCTCGGCCGCACGTGGCTGATCACCACGATCGCCGGTGCGGCGCTGACGGTGTTGACCTTCGCGGTCCGGTCGTGGACGGCCACGTTCTTCGTGGCGCTGCTGGCCGCGGCATCCCTCGTCCCGATGGGCACGCAGGGTCACTCGGGTGAAGAGGCGTTCCACCACGAGGCGATGACGGCGCTCATCCTGCACATGATCGGCGCCGCAGTGTGGGTGGGTGGCCTGCTGCTGCTCGTGATCGTGCGGCCCCTGCAGTCGCGTGAAGACAACGCCGCGACGGTCGGCCGCTACTCGAGCATCGCGCTCGCCGCCTTCGCGGTGGTCGCCGTGTCGGGTGTCGCGCGGGCCGTCATCGGCCTGCAGACGTGGTCGGCGCTGATCTCTCCGTACGGCGCGATCCTCGCGGTCAAGGTGGTGGCGCTCATCGTGCTGGGCCTGTTCGGCGCCTGGTACCGCACGCGGCTCATCGGCAGGATGAAGTCGCAGGATGCCGCCACCCGCTCGTTCTGGACCCTCATCGTCTTCGAGCTCGTGCTCATGGGCATTGCGAGCGGCGCGGCGACCGCGCTGTCGCGCACGCCCCCGCCCGTGCCGCCGCTCATTCCGGCCGTGCCGACGCCTGCCGAGCGGCTGACCGACGCCCCGCTGCCGCCGGAGCTGACGATCGACCGGTGGTTCACATCGTGGAACCTCGACCTGCTGTGGGCGGTCATCGCGGGCTTCGCGATCTTCTTCTACCTCGTGGGCGTGTGGCGCCTGCGTCGCCGCGGCGACGCCTGGCCGGTCTACCGCACCGTCATGTGGGTCGCGGGCTGGCTGCTGCTGGTGTGGGTCACCGGCGGGGTCATCAACGTCTACCAGGACTACCTGTTCAGCATGCACATGGTCGGACACATGCTGCTGACCATGGCGATCCCGCTGCTCCTGGTGCCGGGCGCCCCGATCACGCTGGCGGCGCGCGCGATCCACAAGCGCGACGACGGCACCCGCGGCGGGCGCGAATGGATCCTGTGGGCCGTGCACTCGCCGGTCGCCCGCATCCTCACGAACCCGTTCGTCGCGGCTGGGCTCTTCGTCGGCTCGCTGTGGGTGTTCTACTTCACCGACCTGTTCCGGTGGTCGCTGTACGACCACCTGGGCCACGAGTGGATGACCGCGCACTTCCTCATCACGGGCTACCTGTTCGTGATGTCGCTCATCGGCATCGACCCGGTGCCCTACCGACTCCCGTACCCCGGGCGGCTGGTGCTGCTCATCGCCGTCATGGCGACGCACGCGTTCTTCGGCATCGCGATCATGATGCAGGAGGGCCTCATGGTCGCCGAGTGGTTCGGCTCGATGGCGCGCACGTGGGGCGGGACCCCCATGGAAGACCAGTACACCGGCGGCGGGGTCGCGTGGTCGGTCGGCGAGATCCCGACGCTCATCCTCGCGATCACGGTGGCGATCCAGTGGAGCCGCAGCGACGACCGCGAGACGAAGCGCCGCGACCGCCACGCGGATCGGACCGGGGATGCCGAGCTCGAGGAGTACAACGCCCAGCTCGCCGCGCTGGCCGAGCGCGACGCGAAGGCGGCGTCGCAGGGCGGCTGAGAAGCGTACGAGGCGATCAGCAGCGTGCCGCCTATTGAGCCGCGTCGCGCTCCGCGATCCCGAGCGCTTCCACAATTCGCGGAAACTCGACGGCGACCGCCTGCCACAGGACTTCGTTGTCGGTGCCCGTGTAGTCGTGCGCGATGAAGTTGCGGACTGCGCGGATGCCGCCCCAGTCCATGCCGGGGCGCTGATCCCGAAACGACGCCGGCAATCGGTCGGAAGCGGTCGAGAGGTCGATGACCAGCGACCGCGCGATGCGACGCTGATCATCGTCATCCGGGTCGAAGAAGCGGTCTCTCCCCCGCGCGACGACTCGGCGGGCGCTCGCTGCGAACCGTGCGATGTCGTCGAGTACCGCCGGGAGACGTTCATCGTCCTTCACAGGGCGATCGCCTCACGCCGGATGCGATCGGCGACCGGACCGACTGCGCGATCCGACACGAGGTCCACATGGACGCCCAGCAGTTCCTCGACTTCTGCCATGAATCCTGCAAGATCGAAGACGGATGCCTCGGGGCCAGGGTGTACCAGCAGATCGACGTCGGACCCGCTCGATGCCTCGTCTCTTGCAACCGATCCGAAGACACGCACGTGACTCAGATTGCGGCGCTCAGCGGCTCTGAGAATCTCGCCGCGGTGCGCCCGGACTCGTTGCAGACTCGGCGTGGTGAGAGCCGCCTCGATCTGGCGCAGCGTCTCGGGTCTGGGCGTGCGGCGCGCAGACTCGTACGCCGCGATGTTCGGCTGTGCTATCCCCGAGAGGCGGGCAAGCTCCCGCTGCGTCAGTCCAGCGGCGAGGCGCCGCTCCTTGAGCTGAATCCCCGATGTGTCGGCCACGACAGCAATGATATCGATGCGATATCGCGTGCGCCAGGGAACGGGTGACAGCCGCACTCACAGCTGACCTACTGGGTGTCCGGGCCGGTCACCACGATCGACGCCGACCCGTCGGGCTGCACCGTGATCGTGCCCTTGACGATGAACGGCACGTCCTCGCTCAGCGGGCGGACGCGGCCGTCGAAGATCGAGCGGATGTCGACGTCGATGTGCGCGACGGCCTCGGCGGGCAGGATCCGCCAGCCGGCGCCGTCGGGTTCGACCGCGACCGTCGGCTGCGTGACGATCGACCACGTGGGCAGGTCGTCGATACGGTCCTGCACGAAGTAGCCGAACGGGCACGCGGTGGGCTGCAGCACCTGCTGCGTCGCGCACGCGGTGAGGAACTCCTCGACCTTCTCTTGCACGACGCTGACGAACTCATCGGTGGGCTGCGCCTGCACGCTGACGGGGATCGCGTGGAACGGGCTGTCAGACAGCACCGCGACACCGGGTGTCGACGAGATCGCCGTGTCGACCGATACCGAGTACAGGCCGGGCGAGAACACCAGCAGTGCCACGGGGGCCAGGGGGTCGGCATCCACGCCGTCCGGCGAGACCTGACGCTTGTCGATCTGGAAGCCGTTGACGTCGAAGCTCATCGACCCGGTCACGCCGAGGTTCATCACCGCGAGCGGGCTCTTCGCGAAGCGCCAGGTCGGAGCGAGCCCGATCGAGCCGTCGCGCTCGACGTCGAACGTCGTGGTGCCGTCGTAGCCGCGCGCGGTATAGGCGACGGTGACGTGCGTGACGTCGCCGTCGACCTCTTCGGAGATCACCCGCACCTCATCGAGCGGCGCCAGCGCGGCGCTGCGCAGCAGCGCGTCGGACGCGGTCGCCGGCAGCCCCGCGGCCTTGAGCTCGGCGGAGCTGACCGCCACCCCCGGCATGGCGAGCGCGTCGCCCGCGCGGCCGTCGGCGAGCAGGCCGACGTACCGCTCGACGAACGCCGACGGGCTGTAGTACTCGCGCTCGATCGCACCCCACGCGGCGAACACGGCGGCCACGAGCACGGCGCCCACCACGCCCAGGAGCGTGAGGTCCAGGGCGAGGCTGCGGCGTCGGCGCGGCTTCGCCGGCGGCTGCACGAGCTGCGCGGCGTCGGTCGCGGGCGCCGCCGTGGCGGGGGTCGCTGCGGCGGCCGGGGCGCTCACGCCGCCGGATGACGCGTCCACTGCCGCCCGATCCACCCGACCAGTCTAGAAACCCCAGGCCGGGAGGCCACTGTATGAACGGTGGACACCTGTGGAAAGAATGGATGCCGTCCACATCCGTGCCCCGTGCACGGCCGGGTGGCGGCATCCGATCGTTAGCATGAATCGGTGAGCACACCGCCTTCATCCACCGGGTTGGCCCTGTCGGCCGAGCAGGAGGCGCTGTTCCGGCTCATCGAAGACACCCGCGAGCACGTGTTCGTCACGGGCCGCGCCGGCACCGGCAAGTCCACGCTGCTGCAGCATCTGGCGTGGCACACGAACAAGCAGATCGCGGTGTGCGCGCCGACGGGCGTGGCGGCGCTCAACGTCGAGGGTCAGACGATCCACTCGCTGTTCAAACTGCCGCTGGGCATCATCGGCGGGCACGACGAGCCGCAGTCCGACGCCACCCGCAAGCTGCTGAACGCGATCGACACGCTCGTGATCGACGAGATCTCGATGGTCAACGCCGACCTCATGGACGCCATCGACCGGGCGCTGCGGCAGGCCCGCGGCCGGCGGTCCGAGCCCTTCGGCGGCGCGCAGATCGTGATGTTCGGCGATCCGTACCAGCTGGCGCCCGTGCCGCCCCGCGGCGACGAACTGCGCTACGTGCAGGACCACTATCGCTCGTTCTGGTTCTTCGACGCGAAGGTGTGGGTCGGCGCTTCGGCAGGCTCAGCGACCGGGTTGGGGGACGGCATCCTCGACGTGGGCACCTACGGCACCGAGCTCAACATCCGCGAGCTCGTCGACATCCACCGCCAGAACGACCCGGCGTTCAAGGCGATGCTGAACGCGGTGCGGTACGGCCGCGTGACCGCCGACATCGCGCAGGTCCTCAACGACACCGGTGCGCGGCGCCCGCCGGACCCGAGCGACGGCGAGCATCCGATCATCACGCTGGCCACCCGCAACGACATCGTCAACAACATCAACCGCCGGCACCTGGACGAGCTGGTGGGCCGTGAGCAGACCGCCACGGCCGAGGTCAACGGCGACTTCGGACGAGGGGATGCCGCCTACCCGGCCGACCTCGAGCTCAAGCTGAAGGTCGGGGCACAGGTGATGTTCCTGCGCAACGACACCGCGTCGTTCGGCGAGCCGCCGCGCTGGGTCAACGGCACGATCGGCACCGTGACGCGTATCGCGGGCGAGTCGGTGCGCGTGGACGTCGAGGGCGAGGAGTTCGACGTCGAGCCGTCGGTGTGGGAGAAGTACCGCTACTCGTACAACCCCGGATCCAAGACGCTCACGCGCGACATCGTGGCCGAGTTCACCCAGTTCCCGCTGCGGCTCGCGTGGGCGGTCACGATCCACAAGTCGCAGGGCAAGACCTACGACCGTGCGATCATCGACCTCGGCTCGGGCGCCTTCGCGCCGGGCCAGACGTACGTCGCGCTGTCGCGGCTGACCTCGCTCGAAGGCCTGTACCTGTCGCGCCCGCTGCGTCCGCGCGACATCCAGGTGGATGCCGACGTCCAGCGCTTCATGCGCGACGCCGTGCGCGGGCCTGCGGCATCCGGTCGTTGAGCGAGCGAGGAACGAGCGAAACGCCTCGAGCGCACGAGCGACCGCATGCACCGCGTTTCGTCTCGCTTCGCTCGCTCAACGACCGGGGGCTGAGGCGCTTCGACAGGCTCAGCGGCCGAGGGCTGGGGCGCTGCGACAGGCTCAGCGACCGGGGGCTGGGGCGCTTCGACAGGCTCAGCGTCCGGGGGCTGGGGCGCTTCGACAGGCTCAGCGACCGGGGGCTGAGGCGCTTCGACAGGCTCAGCGACCGGAGGCTGGGGCGCTTCGACAGGCTCAGCGACCGGGGGCTGGGGCGCTTCGACAGGCTCAGCGACCGGGGGCCGGTCGCTGAGCGAGCGCCAGCGAGACGAAGCGTGTCTCCCGGAGCGCGGGCCCGCAGAAGTGGTCAGGCGACCTGGGTGGCCTTGGCGGCGGCGAGGTCCTCGAAGAGCTCCGTGTTGAAACGGTAGGCGAGCAGCACCTCGTCGATGACGCGCTCCTGCTCGGCGGCATCCCACGGGGCGGCGTCGAGCTGCTCGCGGTAGACGTCTTTGAAGGCCTTGGGGTCGGCGATGTCCTCGAAGAGGTAGAAGCCGATGCCGTTGGTCTCGAACCCGAAGCGACGGGCCATCAGGCGGCCGATGAACTGCCCGCCCGACAGGTCGCCGAGGTACCGGGTGTAGTGATGGGCGACGAAGCCGCCCGCCCAGGTGGCCCCGACCTCGTTGATGCGGTCGACGTAGCGCTGCGTCGTGGGCAGCGGTACGACGCACTCACGCCAGTCCGGGCCGACGAGGAACTCGAGGTCCGCCTCGAGCGCGGGCAGGCGCGTCAGCTTGTCGGAGATGAAGACCGCTGCGACGGGGTCATTGCGCATCTGGCCTGCGGTGCGCTCCAGTGCCTCGTAGATGAACCAGTGCTGCACGACGAGCGCCACGTAGTCCTCGCGCGTGCCCTCCCCCTTCATGAGGTCGGCCATGAAGCCGGCGTGCTCGCTGGACGAGTGGGAACGGCTGGACCGCTCGCGCAGCGCGGTGGAGAACGGGATCGGGTCGCTCATACCTTCATAGTAACTGAAGATAAGGGCAACCTAACTATCAATTTCCTCAGAAGTCGTCAGGCGTGCGGGCGCGGCTCGATCCCGAGCCGCCGGCAGGCCTCGTCGTACAGTGCGACGATCTCGCGACGCACCTCGGGGCGTTGCGAGATCAGTCCCGACGGCCACGGCACGGCGACCTCGACCGACGACCCGTCGTCGAGCGTCGCCAGCCAGACCCCGCCGGCGCCGTCGAAGCCGGTCATGGTCGAGGCCGTGACGACGGCATCCCCTCGTCCGCTGGCGGGGAGGAATGCTCGGGCGATCAGCAGGTTGTCGTCGCCGTGGTCGCCGTTCATGTGGCCGAGCACACCGGCGAGGGCCGCGTCGTCGAATCGGTGGATCATGCTCACACCCTACGGACCGCCGTACCGCACAGGCCACTGAGGTGTGTTTGAATGCATTGCACGATCACCGGGGGGTGAGCATGCGGACCCGCTCCAGAAATCGCCGCGCCATCGCGGTGATCGCGGGCGCCGTCATGTCGGTCCTGGTCTTGGCAGGGTGCTCGTTCGGCGGTGCCGCCGCCGAACCGGACCTCCCCGCCCAGGTGGACGTCGCGTTCCCCGACGACACCGTCACGCAGTTGCAGGATGCCGTCACGAAGGCGATGGGCACCTCCGGGTCGTCCGGGGCCATCGTCGGCGTCTGGGCACCGTGGAGCGGCAGCTGGGTCGCCGGCCTCGGCACGCAGAAGCCGGACGGCGGCGGCGACGTGAAGGCCGATCAGACGTTCCGTGCCGGCAAGATCACGCGCGCCATGACGTGCGACGCACTGTACGGCGCGGCAGCAGCCGGCAAGGTGAAGCTCGACGACCCGGTCGCGGACTACGTGTCGGGGGTGCCCGACCTCACCGACGTGACGCTGCTCGAGCTGTGCGACGGCACGTCGGGCATCGGCTCATACACCGACCAGCTGTACGGGTCGTGGCTCAGCAACCCGAAGCGCGAGTGGGACCCGCGATACCTCGCGAGCTTCGGTCTCGGCGAGCCGCGCGAGACGAAGCCGGGGGACGCCTACAAGGACTCCGACGCCGGGTATGTGCTGCTCGGCCTCGCGCTGGAGCGCGCGACCGGGCTGTCGGCCGCCGACGTGCTGCGCACGTACGTGACCGGCCCACTGGGGCTCGCGGCGACGTCGCTGAACGACCTGCCCTCGTCCGGAGCGCTGCGGGGCGGCCAATCGATGCCGAATGCCGAGGGCGCCCTCGACTGCTCCGCGTCCGTCGACCTCACGGACGTGTCATCGAGCAGCGGATACACCGATGCCGGCGTCGTCACCGACATCCGCGATCTCGGCCGGTACGTGCAGGCTCTCGCCAGCGGCTCGCTCGTCGGCGACGAGACGCGGTTCGCGCAGGGGCTCCCGGTGTCGGCGGACGCGCCGTCCTGGTACACGGCGGACGGCGGCGCGCTCATCGCAGGCTCGCTCATCGGGCAGTTCGGCAAGGTGCCCGGATATCTGACCGCGGCGTTCGCCGACCCCGCCACCGGCCTCACGGTCGCCGTGGTGCTCAACAACTCGGCCGGTGACGGCCGCGTCGCCGAGTACCTCGCGTGGCAGCTGGCCGCGATCGCCTCGAAGGCTCCCGCGGCCAAGGGCGAGACCGCCCCCGAGGCCGGACTGCCGTGGACGGCCGAGCAGTTCGGCGAGGCCATCACGGCGCTGGCGGTGTGCGCGCCGCCGGCCGCCGAGTGACACCGGGCACAGGCGCCGCGGCGGGTTCGCGCGGCGGCACCTCGCCTGCGATCCTGCTCGTGATCGCGGGACTCGCGTGCCAGGAGGTGGGCGCGTCGCTCGCGGTGCTGCTGTTCCCGCAGGTCGGACCGCTCGGCATGGTGATGCTGCGCCTGGTCTTCTCTGCGCTCGTGCTGCTGCTCATCGCGCGCCCGCGGGTGCGCGGTCACTCGCAGCGCGACTGGACCTCCGTGGCGCTGTTCGGGCTCGTCCTCGCGCTCATGAACAGCCTGTTCTACCTGGCCCTGGAGCGGCTGCCGCTCGGGGTGACGGTCACGATCGAGGTGCTCGGGCCTCTCGTGCTGTCGATCGTCGCTGCTCACCGGGCGTCGGCGTGGCTGTGGGCGCTGCTGGCCCTCGCCGGCGTCGTCGCGCTGGGCGGCGGCGGGTGGGATCGCCTGGACCCGCTCGGGGTGCTGTTCGCGCTCGGCGCCGCCGGCAGCTGGGCGTTCTACATCCTCGCGTCCGCGCGGGTCGGCCGGGCCTTCCCGAAGCTCGACGGCCTCGCCCTGGCGATGACGGTCGGCGCGCTGCTCTCGCTCCCGTTCGGGATCGTGGATGCCGGTGCCGCCCTGCTGCGGATCGAGATCGTCGCGCTGGGCGCGGCGGTGGCGGTGCTGTCGTCGACGATCCCCTACGCGTTCGAGCTGATCGCGCTGCGCCGCCTCCCCGCCGCCGCATTCGCGATCCTGATGAGCCTGGCGCCCGCCACCGCGTCGCTCGCAGGGTTCATATTCCTCGGGCAACATATGACCTGGCTCGAGATCGCCGGCATCGCCCTGGTCATCGCCGCGAGCATCGGCGCGGTGCGCTCGTCGGCCCGCGCCGCGCGGGAAGCGGCCGAGCCGATCGCGTGACCGCCGGCATCCGAGCATGGCGTCGGAGGTTTCAGCCGCCACGCCGGGAATCGGGGATGCCGCACCCGGCGTGTCGCGAAAACCTCCGACGCTGTGCATGCCGCCCTGGGGCGTTCAGGTGCCGCGGGGCGTTCAGGCGCCGCGGGGCGGGGCGGTCGAGCCGCGCACGTTGAGCGTGGGGTTCAGCACGACCCGATGCACCGGGCGCGTCGGGTCTTCGAGGCGGCGCGCGACGAGGTCGACGGCGGCTGCGCCCACCGACGCGCGCGGCGGACTCACAGCGGTGAGCGCCGGCGTGAACAGCTCTGCCACCTCGTCGTCGTAGGCGACGACCGACAGATCGCCGGGCACCGAGATGCCGCGGTTGAGGGCCAGGTCGACGAACGCCATGGCCTCCGGGTCGGAGTGCACCAGGATCGCGGTCACGCCGCCTGCGAGCGCGGTGTCGAGCGTCGAGTTCACGACCGCCGAGAAGTCCGGGCTCGTGCGCGGCGGCAGGCTGGTCTCGAAGTGGTCGGACGGGGTCAGCCCGAGCTCCGCGCAGGCGGCATTCCACCCCGCCGCGATCTTGCGAGAGGTCGGCGAGTCGCGCGCGATGATGAGCCCGACACGGCGGTGACCCAGCGAGGCCAGATGGCGCGCCGCGAGCAGGGCGCCCAGTGCGTGGTCGGTGGTGACGTTCTCGACCGGGCTGCCCTCGGGCATCACGACGGCGTCGCGCTCGACGAGTACGCTCGGCACGCCGCACTCGGCGAGCCACTGCACGACGTCCTGGGCATGGGGGGTGTCGGTGTTGGGCGCCAGGATCAGGCCGCGCACGCCGTCGGTGTGCACCAGCCGCTCCAGGACGGGGCGCTCGTCCTGCAGCTCGTACGACGCGCCGCGCACCACGACGCGCATGCCGCGCCGCGCGGCCTCGACCTCGGCCCCGCGCACGACCGTGGGGTAGTAGAACGTCAGCGACGGCACGAGCATGGCGATCGACCCGGCCCTGGTGTCGGCCGGGCCGCCGTCCTCGATCTCGTCCAGCGCCCCTGCCGCCGGCACCGCGCCGCCGTGCACGCGCACCAGCAGACCCTCGCGCTCCATCTGGGCGAGGTCACGCCGAAGGGTCACCGGAGCCACCCCGAGCTCGTCCATCAGCTGAGCGACCCGCACGGCTCCGTCGCGCTCGAGCGAGGCCAGCACGTGGGCGCGCCGCTCGGCCGCCAGCAGCGCTGGTGTCTGGTCGGTCATCGGGCGTCCTCCGCGTTCAACTGGTCCAGTTCTACCGTGACCGCGATCCCGGTGCGGGACGTGACATCGAGATCCAGACGGGTGAGCTTCGCGCCCCACACGCTCGACAGCACGGGGTCGTCGAGCTCCCGGACGACGAGCGAGGCCTCGACGCCCGTCGGCCACGCGATGCGCACGGGGGTTGCGCCCTCCAGCGGCGACACGACGACGGCATCCCCGTCCCGACGCACCTCGCCGGCGAGCAGCAGGCGCACCTCGGTGCGGCGGGCAGAGCCTTCCGTGGACGCGGGCGTTTCGTCTCGCTCGTTCCTCGCTCGCTCAACGACCGGGTGCGTGGACGCGGGCGTTTCGTCTCGCTCAACGACCGGCGTCCAGGTGTCGTCGACGACGACCCGCCCGACGCCACGCTCGAGGCGCACGGTACGTCGCCACGGGGCGGCGCCGTCGTAGGCGCCCGACAGCTCGGCCGCGAAACCGCTGTCGTCGCCGATCGAGACCTCGACGCCGGATGCCGCGAACTCGGCGCCGGGCGGCTGCTCGCGGCCGTCGATCACGGGCACGTTGTGCCAGCCGCTCTGCATGGTCCAGATGTCGTAGCGATCGGGGCCGAAGGTCTGCAGCGTGTAGGTCGGGCGCCCGGCATCCACCACCACCGGCACGCCGTCGGAGGCGACGATGAACGATCCGACGTCGTTGTGGTTGTGGTGCTCGCCGTTGTGGCCGCCCTTGGCCGCGACGGTGAGGCCGCGGGCCGTGCCGCCCTGCGACCGGGCGAGCAGCACCTCGGTCGACGGCAGCCACACGTCGCGGGGGAACGGCGACGACGTCTGAGCGGCACCGATCCACGCCGGATCGGTGATGCCGCGCAGCAGCCGGCCGAAGCCCGGGTGCTCGATGGCGGCGGGCGAACCCGGCGTACGGTGCGAGGCGGCATGGGCGGCGGCATCCCGATCCCCCGCGGCCAGCGCGGCGCGGTGGAGGGCGTGCCACGGCTGGGCGGCAGAGACGCGCGCCTGGCCGTCGGCGAGGTTCAGGTACCAGTCCCCGCCGAGGTGCATGCGGTGGGGGAAGGCGACGGTCTCGCGCAGGGCCGTGATGGCCGACGCGTCGAGCACTCCCCCGGTGGCGTGACGGACGACGTCGAGGGCCTCCAGGGCGCGGCAGGCGCCGTTCCACCAGTACGCGTAGCCCTCGTCGATCGCGCCGTCCTCGGGCAGCACCGACACGTAGCGGTCGATGCCCTCCAGCGCGAGCGCGACGATCGCGGCGCGCTCGTCCGCTTCGGCCGGGTCGTCGAGCAGGCGCAGCGCGGCGACCAGCACGTTGCCGTGGATCCACGGGTTCCAGTTGTGCACGTCGCCGTCGAGTCCGAGCCAGTGCCAGTCGCGGCGCCGGGTGAACGGCTCGAAGATGCGTACGCGCGCCTCGTGACGGACGCGGGAGCGGATGCCGGGGTACCGGGCCTCGAGCCGGTCGCCGATCAGCTGATCGACCCAGGCGATCAGGCTCACCACCTCGCCGGCGCCGAGATCGAGGTAGGGGGCGGTGACGACGGGGAGCACCGATCCGCGCTCCCGGAACGCGTCGTCGTGCGCGGGCCAGCACCACGAGCTCTGCTCGCAGAACAGCCACACGCCGTCGAGGACCTCGGCGAGCCATCGCGGCCCCTGCACGGGGTCGTCGGCGTGCACGGCCGCGGCGACGGCGGCGCGCGACAGGCGGCGCTGCCGTTCGTACAGCACGCTCTCCCAGCCGTCGCGGTTGCCGTCGTCGTGCAGGCGCGCGGCCGCCGAGGCCAGCGGCACGGGCCACGGCTGGTCGAGGTCGTCGGCGGCGCGGTCGAGGATCCCGCGGATCGAGACGGCGTCGGCGGATCCGCCCGGGCCCCAGACCGCGCGGTCGTCGGCGGAGGCCACCGGCAGCGCACGTGCGGGCGGCGCGAGCAGAGCGGCCAGAGTCGTCGCGAAACCGTCCGCGTCGACGCCCGTCTGGCGCCGATAGGTCTCAGCCAGCCGGCCCTGAAAAGTCCGGGTCGCGGCATTCGTTGCGGTCAAGAGGATCCTCCTCGTCGATTCACCGTACACGCAAAGCGATCATAAACGATCATAACGAATCTAAAACAGTCTTGCAATGAACGAAATGGATTGCTACAGTCCAAAACGTTCGCTCTTCGATGACAGTGCGGACGGCGACGAAATCAGATCAAGGGAGATCCCAGTGACGGTCCAGCAGCACGGCACATCCGCTCGCACCGCGGTGGACGCCGACTGGACTCGCGACGAATGGCTCGCGTTCGCGGATCACCTGCTCGACACTGCCCGCTCGTACGCGTCGCCCGGCCACGGTCGCATCTTCTTCCCCGGCGCCGAGGGCGGCTACGGCCACGACGTCGACGGCCTCGAGGGCTTCGCCCGCACGTTCCTGCTCGCCGGCTTCCGCATCGCGGGCGCCCGCGGCGAAGGCACCGAAGACCTCGCCGACTTCTACCGGCAGGGCATCGTCACCGGCGTGGACCCGGATGCCGCCGACCGCTGGGTGCGGCTCGACGAGCACCCGCAGGCCAAGGTCGAGGCCGCGTCGCTCGCGCTCGTGCTCGACATGACGCGTGCGTGGATCTGGGACCGCCTCGACGCGCTGACGCAGCAGCGCGTCATCGACTACCTCGCTCCCGTGGTGGGCGACACGACCTACCCGAAGACGAACTGGCTGTGGTTCCGCATCGTCGTGCAGACGTTCCTGCGTTCGGTCGGCGGGCCGTGGTCGGCGAGCGACATCGCCGACGATCTCGCCCTGCACGATGCACTCGTGCGCGAGGACGGCTGGATCTCGGACGGCTTCGAGCGCTCGTACGACCACTACGTCGGCTGGGCGCTGCACACCTACCCCGTGCTGTGGTCGCGCATGCAGGGCGCCGAGGAGCTCACGGGTGGCCGCACCGCCGGCGACATCGTGCGGCTGGACCGCTACCTGCAGGACGCCGTCGCGCTCGTCGGCGCCGACGGCTCGCCCCTCATCCAGGGCCGCAGCCTCATCTACCGCTTCGCCGCGGCCGCCCCGTTCTGGGTCGGCGCGATCGCCGAGGTGCCCTCCGTGCCGCTCGGACAGCTGCGCCGGGCCGCCAACGCGGTGGTCGCACACTTCGTCGCGCACGATGCGCCCGGCGACGACGGCATCCTCACGATGGGCTGGCACCACGAGTGGCGCGAGCTCGCACAGTCCTACTCCGGCCCCGGCTCGCCGTACTGGGCGGTCAAGGGCCTGCTGGGCATCTCGCTGCCCGCCGACCACCCGGTGTGGGCCGCCGCATCCGAGCCGCTTCCGGTCCAGGCCGGCGACGACCTGCGCGTCGTGCGCTCGGCCGGCTGGGCCGTCTCGGGCACCGCGGCCGACGGCATCGTGCGCATCGCCAACCACGGCAGCGACCACGCCGCCGCCGGCGCCCTCGTCGGCGACTCACCGCTGTACGCGCGCATCGGGTACGCCACCGCGGCCGCCCCGCTCGCGAACCAGACCGCGTGGGAAGAGCCGCTGGAGCAGTCCGTCGCCCTCGTCGACGCCGCCGGCCGCGCCACCCACCGCGCCGCCATGGAGCTCATCGACGTGCGCGTCGACGGCGAAGGACCGGCCCGCGTCGCCATCGCCGCCTCCGTCTCGCGCGCCCACTGGATCACCCCGCGCCCCGCGGCGCACCGTCACGGCTCCGGCCTGGACGGCGACGTCGAGCTCGCCGGCGTCGTCACCGTGCACTCGCTGCTGCGCGGGCCGTGGGAGCTGCGCCTCGCGCGCGTCGACTCCCTCGAGTCCGGCGTCGACGCCGGTGCGCTGCGCCTCCGCGTCGGCGGCTGGGCGCTCGCCGCCGCGGCTGTCGAGGGAACGGCCCGGGATGCCGCGGCCTCGGCGCTCGCCGACGGCCTGGCCTCCGGCATCCACTCGGTCCTCGGTGACGGCGTCGCAGCGTTCCAGGAGCGCGACGACGCCAGCCCGCTCGGACCCGTCGCGATCGTGCCGGTCGTGACCTACCCGGTCGAGCCCGGTGCGTGGATCGCCACGCTCGTCGAGCTCACCACCGAAGACCTCGCATCGCCCGCCGATGCGACCACGGTCGCCGTCGACGAGAGCGACGACCGCACCACCGTCACGGTCACCTGGCCGGACGGGACGGCGACCACCAGTCGCCTCGCGAACCCCGGCGACGCGTCCGACGCGGACCGGTGAACCCGATGGGCCCGAGGAAGGGTCCGCAATCACAAAGGAGTACCCAAGTATGAAGCGCTCATACGCTGCCGCGGCCGGCATCGCCGTGGTCGCCACGCTCGCTCTCGCCGGCTGCAGCAGCAGCGGCGACGACGCTGCCGCGCCCGAGGAGTCGTCGGGTCCGGTCACGCTCACGCTGTCGGGCTGGAGCCTGGACACGACGCCCGAGTTCCAGAAGCTCGCCGACGCGTACCACGAGAAGAACCCCGACGTCACGATCGAACTCAAGGGCTACGATCCGACCGACTACAACACCCTGGTCACCGCCGACCTCGCCGCCGGCTCGGGCCCCGACATCATCACGCAGAAGGAGGTCAAGTACCTCCCGACCTTCGCCGAGGGCGGCCAGCTGCTCGACCTGTCGGACGTGAAGCTGCCCGACGGCATCAGCGGCGCCAAGTCGTACCAGGTCGACGGCACCCAGTATGCCGTCCCCTACCGCAACGACTCGTGGGTGCTGTACTACAACAAGGCGCTCTTCGACCAGGCCGGCGTCGACTACCCCGACGGCAGCTGGACGTGGGACGACTACAGCGACGCCGCCGCTGCACTGACCGACGGCCTCGCCGCCGCCGGCAGCGCCGCCAAGGGCGCGTACCTGCACAACTGGCAGTCGACCGTGCAGGGCTTCGCCAACGCGCAGTCCGACGGCGACATCCTCAAGGGCAAGTACGAGTACATGGAGCCGTTCTACGACAACGTGCTCGCGCTGCAGGACGCCGGCGACCAGGTGGACTACAACACCGCCAAGGCCAACCAGCTCACCTACCAGGGCGAGTTCGGCAAGCAGAACGCGGCCATGATGCCCATGGGCACGTGGTTCGTCGCGACGCTCATCGCCCAGCAGGCGTCGGGCGACGCGGACGCCTTCGACTGGGGCATCGCTCCGATCCCGCAGGTCGACTCGTCCACCGCCGGCCTCGACAACACCCCGGTGACCTTCGGCGACCCGACCGGTTTCGGCATCAACGCCGCGATCGACAAGTCCAAGGTCGCCGCCGCGAAGGACTTCCTCACCTTCGCCGCCGGTGAAGACGGCGCGCAGGTGCTCGCGGGCATCGGCATCACGCCGGCGCTGCTGACCGACGCGGTCGTCGACACGTACTTCTCGGTCGACGGTGCTCCCACCGACGACCTGTCGAAGTTCGCGTACTCGACGCACGAGGTGCACCCCGAGAACCCGACGTCGAACAAGGCTGCGGCCATCCAGGGCATCCTGGGCGACATGCACACGGCCATCATGTCGGGCTCCTCGTCCGTGAAGGACGCCATCAAGGAGGCCGAGGACCGCGTGGCCAACGAGGTCGGCACCGACTGACCCCTCCCCGGCAGGGCACCCGAAGCCCTGCCTGACCCGGTGACCGGCCCGCTCCCCGCGGGCGGGTCGGTCACCCTCCGCTTCTTCCCCGGGCACGTCCGCCCCCTCTGGAGGTCCGCCATGGCGACCATCACCGCCACCGGCACCGGCGCCCCGCCGCCGGAGATCCCGGCTTACCGCCGGCATTCGAAGCTGCGCAGGCGCAACACCCTGATCGGGTGGAGCTTCATCCTGCCGAACTTCCTCGGCTTCGCACTGCTCACGCTCGTCCCCATCATCGTGCTGTTCTACATGTCGTTCACGAACTGGAACGTGTTCGGCAAAGCCGACTGGGTCGGGCTCGCGAACTTCCAGCGGCTCATCGGAGACGGCAGCTTCCGCATCTCGCTGCTGAACACCCTCTACTACTCGGTGATGCACATCCCGCTGACGATCGTCGTCTCGCTGGGTCTGGCACTGCTGCTGAACAACAAGCTCCGCGGCGTCGCCTTCTTCCGCACCGCGGCCTTCTTCCCGTACATCACCTCGATCGTCGCGATCGCCGTGGTCTGGAACCTGCTCTTCAGCCCCGACTACGGCCCGATCAACGAGTTCCTGCGCTTCCTCGGCATCCAGAACCCGCCCGGATGGCTCACCTCGCCGCAGTGGGCGATGCCCGCCGTCGTCATCGTCTCGACGTGGCGCGACATGGGCTACTACATGATCCTGTTCCTCGCCGGCCTGCAGACGGTGCCGCGCGAACTGCACGAGGCCGCCCGCATGGACGGTGCGAACGTGTGGCAGCGCTTCCTGAACGTGACGCTGCCATGCCTGCGCCCGACGATGTTCTTCGTCACCGTGATCCTGACGATCAACTCGTTCAAGATCTTCGACCTGATCCTCGTCATGACCAACGGCGGACCCGGGCAGGCGACATCCGTGCTCTCGCAGTTCATCTACCGGAAGGGCTTCGTCGAGAGCCAGTTCGGGTACGCGTCCGCCGCCGCCGTGGCGCTGTTCTTCCTGTGCCTGATCGTCACCATCGTGCAGTTCCTGTGGAACAAGAGGGGGAACAAGTGATGGCCGAGCAGCAGATCGAGAAGGACACCGCTGACACCCTGGTCTCGGACTTCACGCCTCCCACGGCTGCCGTGCGCAGCCTCCGCAAGCTCGCCGACGGCAAGCAGCCCAGGCGCGTCGCCGACGGCGAGAAGCTGACGCCCGGACGCCGGGTCGGCCGCATCCTGATGTACGTCGCCCTCGTCATCTTCGCGATCGGGCTGCTGACGCCGTTCGTGTGGATGGTGCTGAGCTCGCTGAAGTCGGCCAACGAGGTGTTCTCGGTGCCGATCAAGTGGCTGCCCGAGACGTGGGTGTGGCAGAACTACGTCGACATCTGGTCGCAGTCGAACATGCTCGTGTGGATCCGCAACACGCTCGTGCTCGCGGTCGTCGTCACGTTCCTGCAGGTGCTCACCGGATCGTTCGCCGCCTACGGCTTCGCACGCATGCGCTTCCGCGGCCGCGACGTCCTGTTCCTGCTGTACGTCGCGACCATCGCCGTGCCGTGGCAGTCGTACATGATCCCGCAGTTCATCCTGCTGTCGAACTTCAAGGTGTCCAACACGCTGTGGTCGATCATCCTGATCCAGGCGTTCGGCGCGTTCGGCGTGTTCCTCATGAAGCAGTTCTACGAGACGATCCCCGAGGAGCTGTCGGAGGCGGCGCGCATCGACGGGCTCAGCGAATACGGCATCTGGCGCCGGATCATGCTGCCGCTGTCGGTGCCGGCCCTCGCGAGCCTCACGCTGCTGACGTTCGTGAACACCTGGAACGACTACCTGGGGCCGCTCATCTATCTGCGCAACCCCGACCTGTGGACGATCCAGCTGGGCCTCAAGAGCTTCGTCTCGAACCTGTTCGACACGAACTACGCGCTGCTGTTCGCGGGCCTGACGATCTCGGTCATCCCGATCGCGATCATCTTCCTGCTCGGCCAGAAGTACTTCGTCGAGGGCATCGCGACGAGCGGACTGAAGGGCTGACGCCATGAAGAAGCCCGGTACCCTCAGCAGGCTCAGCACACTGGTCTCGCACGACTCATGGGCGTCCCTCATCGGGATGATCTACCTCGGCCTCATCGTGAACCTCCTGCTCGTGGTCGCGGCCCTGCCGCTGGTCGCCCTGCTGGTGACGACCGACCCGTCGTACTCGTGGCCGCTGCTCGCGATCGCCGCGCCGCTGGCCGCGCCCGGTCTCGCCGCCGCGTTCCGCGCCTTCCGCGAACACGCCGACGGCGGCCTCGGTCCGATCCGCGGGTTCGCGGCGGGCCTGCGTGACACCTGGTGGCGTGCGCTCGTCATCGGCGCGGCCGTCACCGCGGTGGTCGTGGTGCTGCTCGCGGATGTGCGGATGCTGGCGGCCTCGCCGGCTGCGGTGTTCACGGTCCCGCTGCTCGGCGTACTCGGGCTCCTGGCCCTCGGCATGGGGCTGCTGGCCCTGGTCGGGTTCGCCGAGGTGCCCACCGCCCGGTTCCGGGACGTGTTGCGCGCGAGCCTGCACCTCTGCCTGCGCCGCTGGTACCTGACGGCGGTGTCGCTCGTCGTCCTCGGCCTGCAGGTCGCGGTGTTCGCCGCCGCGCCGGCGCTGGGCCTCGGGCTGACGGCATCCGCGGCGCTCTACCTGGCGTGGACCAACTCTCGCTTCACCCTCCGACCTGTGCTCGATCTCGACGAGAAGACCGCCGTACGCGCCTGAGGCCGCGGCACTCTCTCCCTCTCCTACTCCGAAGGATTCCCTCCATGACGTCCACCTCGCCCGCTGCGGGCACGAGAGCCCCCCAGGTCGACGACGCCATCGCCGACGCCCTGTCGACGATCCGGCGCAACATCGCGAAGTTCGGTGCCGCCTACCCCGACGACACGACGGTCGACGACCGGTACGCGCTGCGTCCGGCCGAGGGAGGCATCCCGCTCGGCGGCAACCGCGGCTGGACCACCAGCTTCCGCACCGGCATGCTGTGGCTCGCATGGGAGCTCACCGGGGCCGAGGACTACCGTGAGGCCGCCCTCCTCGACGTGGCCGATTTCGAGCGCCGCGTGCGCGCCGAGGAGGACCTCGACACGCACGACCTCGGGTTCCTGTACACGCTGTCGACCGTCGCGTCCTGGCGCCTCGGCGCGGACCAGGCCGCGCGCGACGCGTCGCTGCTGGCCGCCGACCACCTGATGCGCCGCTTCCTGGAGCCTGCGGGCATCATCCAGGCGTGGGGCGACCTGTCGGACCCGGCGCAGCGCGGCCGCACCATCATCGACAGCCTCATGAACATGCCGCTGCTCACGTGGGCCGGCGAGCAGACCGGAGAGTCCCGCTTCGACGACGCCGTGCGCCGCCACACCGCCCAGCTGCGCGAGCACATCCTGCGCGAGGACGACTCGACCTTCCACACGTTCTACTGGGACGCCGAGACCGGCGAGGCGCTGCGCGGCGGCACCGAGCAGGGCGCGGCCGACGAGTCCTGCTGGGCCCGCGGTCAGGCGTGGGGCATCTACGGCTTCGCGATGAACTTCGCGGTCACCGGCGACGAGCGCCTGCTGGACGCATCCCGTCGCTGCGCCGAGTACTTCCTGCGCCACCTGCCCGCCGACGACGTGCCGTTCTGGGACCTCGTCTACACCGACGGCAGCGACGCCCCGCGCGACAGCTCGGCCGCCGCGATCGCCGTGTGCGGCTTGATCGAGCTCGCCTCGGTGGAAGTGGATGCCGCACGCGCCGCCGAGTGGACGGCCCGGGCCCACGCGATCCTGGTCTCGCTCATTGCGAACTACACGCCGACGCCCGCCGACGCTTCGGACGCCCTCATCCTGCACTCGGTCTACGACCTGCCCAAGGGCAACGGCGTCGACGAGGGCACGCTGTGGGGGGACTATTTCTACCTCGAGGCGCTCATGCGCGTCGCACGCCCGGACTGGAAGAAGTACTGGTGAGACTCGTCACGTACGCCGACGCGTCCGGGCCCCGGCCCGGCGCCGTCGTCGGCGACCGGGTGCTCGGCGACCGCGTGCTCGATCTGGGTGGGTTCGCCGGATCGGTCGCGGAGCTGCTGACGGATGCCGCGGCCCTGAGCGCCGCGGAGGCGGCGGTGGCGGCATCCACTCCTTCGTCCCTGCCGGAGCTCGACGCGTCGGCGCTGCTCGCGCCGGTGACGCCCGGCAAGATCCTGTGCCTCGGGTACAACTACCGCGGGCACGTGCCGGACGGCGTCGACCCGACGGCGAACGACCCCGAGTACCCCGACGTGTTCGTCAAGACCTCGAACACCCTCGCCGGGCCGAACGACCCCGTCGTGATCCCGCCGGGCGCGACCGACGTGGACTACGAGGGCGAGGTCGCGGTCGTGATCGGCCGTCGCGCGCAGCGCGTGTCGCTGGAGGACGCGCTCGACCACGTCGGCGGCTACACGATCCTCAACGACGTGTCGGATCGCGCGTGGCAGCGGCGGCAGAGCCAGTGGGCGCTCGGCAAGTGCTCCGACGGCTTCGCGCCGCTCGGACCCTGGGTCGTGACGCCCGACGAGCTCGGCGACCCTCAGGACCTGCTCGTCGAGGTCGTGCGCGACGGTGTCGTGACCGTGTCGCAGTCGACCTCGACGACGATCTTCAGCGTCGCGTACGTCATCCACCACCTCAGCCAGGTGCTCACCCTCGAGCCGGGCGACGTCGTCTCGACCGGCACCCCGCAGAAGCTGCCCGCCGCTCAGGACGCGCATCGCCCGCTCGCCGCCGGCGACGCCGTGACCGTCCGCATCTCGGGCATCGGCGAGCTCACCACCCGCTTCGTCGCCGCCCAGCCCCCGGTCGTTGAGCGAGCGAAGCGAGACGAAACGCCCCTGACCTTGCCGCAAGCTCAAGGCGTTTCGTCTGCGGGCGCCAGAGCGCCCTTCGCTCAACGACCGGCATCACAGGAGGCCACCGCATGATCCTCGACTCGTTCCGCCTCGACGGAAAGGTCGCCCTCGTCACCGGCTCCAGCCGTGGGCTGGGCCAGGGGGCGGCCGTCGCCCTCGCCGAGGCCGGCGCCGACATCGCGCTGCTCGACCGCGGCGACGCTTCGGCGACGGCCGAGCTCGTCGAGGCCACCGGCCGCCGTGTGCACCGTGTGCAGCGCGACCTCGTGTCGGCGACGCCCGACGAGCTCTCGTCCGCCGTCGACGAGGTCATCGCCGAGCTCGGCGGCCTCGACATCCTCGTCAACAACGCCGGCACCATCCGCCGCTCCCCCGCCGTGGACTACCCGGCGTCGGACTGGGACGACGTGCTCGCCATCAACCTCGACGCGGTGTTCCACCTGTCGCAGGCCGCCGGCCGCCACATGATCGCGCAGGGCGGCGGGCGCATCGTCAACATCGCCTCGATGCTGTCGTTTCAGGGCGGCATCCTCGTCCCGGCGTACACGGCCTCCAAGCACGCCGTCGCCGGCCTCACCAAGGCGCTCGCCAATGAATGGGCTGCCGCCGGCGTCACCGTCAACGCCGTCGCCCCCGGCTACATGGCCACCGACAACACCGCGCCGCTGCGCGCCGACGAGGATCGCGCCGCGTCGATCCTGTCGCGCATCCCGGCCGGCCGCTGGGGCGACGCGTCCGACCTGCAGGGAGTCTTCGTGTTCCTCGCGTCGGACGCCGCCGCCTACGTCACCGGCGCCATCATCCCCGTCGACGGCGGCTGGCTGGTCCGCTAGGCCGCCGGCATCCATCCCGAACAGAACACGCACAACCAGGAGACGCACGTGACCGAGCAGCACATCCCGCAGCGCTACGCGACCAACCCCGCCCAGATCCCGGGCATGACCACGCAGGACCTGCGCGACACGTACCTCATCCCCGACGTGTTCGTGCCGGGCGAGATCCGCCTGACCTACACGCACCACGACCGCATCGTGCTGGGCGGCGCGGTGCCCGCCGGCGGCGTGCTCGAGCTCGGCGGCTACCCCGAGATCCGCAGCGAGTACTTCCTCGAGCACCGCGAGGTCGGCATCGTCAACGTGGGCGGCACCGGCACGGTCACCGCCGACGGCGAGGTCTACACGCTCGTCAAGGGCGCGTGCCTGTACCTCGGCCGCGGCATCCGCGACGTGTCGTTCGCCGATGCCGACGGCTCCGAGGCGGGGGCGCAGTTCTACCTCTTCTCGGCGCCCGCGCACACCGCGTACCCCGCCGCGCTCGTGTCGCCCGGCGAGGGCACCGTGCGCGAGCTCGGCGACCAGGTCACCTCGAACCGTCGCACGCTCAACCAGTACATCCACGAGAACGGCGTCAAGAGCTGCCAGATCGTCATGGGGGTCACCGAGCTGCACGCGGGCTCGATGTGGAACACCATGCCGGCGCACACCCACGACCGCCGCACCGAGTGCTACCTGTACTTCGACCTGCCCGAGGACGCCCGCGTCATCCACCTGATGGGCGAGCGCGAAGAGACCCGTCACCTCGTCATCGCCGATCGTCAGGCCGTCATCTCGCCGTCGTGGTCGCTGCACTCCGGGGTCGGAACCTCGGCGTACACGTTCGTGTGGGCGATGGCCGGCGAGAACCAGGCGTTCGACGACATGGACGCGGCCCCCGTCACCGACCTGCGGTGACCAGCAGGGAACCGGCTGAGGCATCCATTCGCTCCGATGCCGGGGCGTCTGCCGGGGTTCGGGGATCTGCCGGGGTTCGGGCCGGGGTGTCTGGTTTGTCCGAGTTCGGGCGGATCGCCGAGGCCGGGGCGTCTGCCGAGGTTCGGGGATCTGCCGGGGTTCGGGGATCTGCCGGGGGTCGGGCCGGGGGGTCTGGTTCGTCCGAGTTCGGGCGGATCGCCGACGCCGGGGCGTCTGCCGAGGTTCGGGGATCTGCCAGGGGTCGGGCCGATGTGTCTAGTTCGTCCGAGTTCGGGCGGATCGCCGAGGCCGGGGCGGGGATGGATGCCGCGGCCCGCGCTCTCTCGGCTCGCTACGCTGGACCCGTGCCCAAGACTCTCCTCGCCATCGGCGAGACCATGGCGATGGTCGCGCCCGTCGTCGCCGTCCCCGTCGCCGATGCGGCCGACTTCCTGGTGGATGCCGGCGGGGCGGAGTCGAACGTCGCCGCACATGTCGCCGCGCTCGGCCATCGGGCGGTGTGGTTCAGCCGCCTCGGCGCCGACGCGCTCGGCCGCCGCATCGCACGCCAGCTCGCCGCGCGTGGTGTGGACGTGTCGCGCGTCGTGTACGACGAGAGTCGTCGCACCGGCCTGTACGTGAAGGACCCCGGCCACGGGGTGCTGTACTACCGCGACGGGTCGGCCGCCTCTGCGCTGTGCGAGCTCGACGCCGACGCGGTGTCGTTCGACGGCATCGACCTGCTGCACGTCTCGGGCATCACCGCCGCGATCTCGCCGACGGCGGCGGCATTCCTGGCGCGCGTCATCGAGCGCGCTCATGCGCACGGCGTTCGGGTGTCGTTCGACGTCAACCACCGCGCTCCCCTGTGGGATGCCGCCACCGCCGCCCCCGCGCTGCTCGAGCTCGCCCGCAGCGCCGATGTCGTGCTCGTCGGACGCGACGAGGCCGAGACCCTCTGGGGAACCGTCGAGGCGGCCGACGTGCGCGCGCTCCTTGCCGACGTCGACGAGCTCGTCGTCAAGGACGGCTCGGTGGGCGCCACCGTGTACACGGGCGCAGAGGCGGTGTTCGAACCCGCGCTCGTCGTCGAGGTCGTCGAGGCCGTGGGTGCCGGTGACGCGTTCGCCGGCGGGTACCTCGCCGGGCGTCTGTCCGGCCACTCGCTGGCCGACAGCCTGCGCGCCGGCCACGCTCGCGCCGCTCGCACGCTGCAGACCACGACGGACTCGATCGACGAGCCGTCCACGCCTCCGGCTCCTGCATCGGCCCCGGCCGCCGGCATCCCGACATGACGGGTTCGGGGCGGACCCGCCCCAACCCGATCACCCCCGACACGATCGACCAGAAGGACACCGCTCATGACTGCTGAAACGACGGAACTGGATGCCGCCACCCGCGGCGACTGGTTCGACACCGCCTTCGCGGGGGCGCCGCTCATGGCGATCCTGCGAGGCATGGGCGTCGAACGCTCCGTGCGCCTGTCCGAGACCGCGTGGGACCTCGGCATCGACTCCGTCGAGGTGCCGCTGCAGACCGACGAGGACGAGCGTGCCCTGCGCGCGGTGGTCGCCGAAGCCGGTGCGCGCGGCAAGATCGTCGGCGCCGGCACGATCATCACGCCCGGGCAGGTCGCGCTCGCTGCGGAGGCCGGTGCGGCCTACCTGGTGTCGCCCGGCCTGGACCCCGTCGTGGTCCGCGCCGCTCAGGATGCCGGCATCCCGATCCTCCCCGGTGTCGCCACGCCCAGCGAAGTGCAGCTGGCGGTGTCGCTCGGGCTCACGTGGCTCAAGGCCTTCCCCGCGACGTGGCTCGGCAGCGGCTGGTTCAAGCACATCCGCGGCCCCTTCCCCCAGGTGCGGTTCGTCGCGACCGGCGGCCTCGACGCGTCCAACGTCGAGGAGTACCTCGCCGCGGGTGTGCGTGTGGCTGCCGTCGGCTCGGCGCTCGAAGACGCGTCGCAACTGGAGCGTCTCGCCGAGGTGCTCCGCAGTCGCGCGGGTTCGGCCCAGTGACACCCGCGCAGCCCGAAGACTTCCGCTCGCCTGTCGCATCGGGTCGCTCGGCGCGGCACCTCGTGACAGGCGAACCGCGTTCGTTCGCGATCGGTGAGAGCGACTTCCTGCTCGACGGTGAGCCGTTCCGCGTGCTGGCTGGGGCGCTGCACTACTTCCGCGTGCATCCGGGTCAGTGGGCCGACCGCATCCACAAGGCCCGGCTGATGGGCCTCAACACCATCGAGACATATGTCGCGTGGAACGCGCACGAGCCCGTGCGCGGCGAGTGGCACGCGACCGGCTGGAACGACCTCGGGGCCTTCCTCGACCTCGTCGCAGCCGAAGGGATGCACGCCATCGTGCGCCCCGGTCCCTATATATGCGCGGAATGGCATAACGGTGGTTTGCCGGTATGGCTTACCGGGATGCCGGGCATCGGGCTGCGCCGTTCCGAGCCGTCGTACCTCGCCGAGGTCACCACGTATCTGCAGCGCGTGTACGACATCGTCGCGCCGCGGCAGATCGACCGTGGCGGACCCGTCGTGCTGGTGCAGATCGAGAACGAGTACGGCGCATACGGCTCCGATACCGCCTATCTCGAGCACCTCGTGCAGGTGACGAGGGATGCCGGCATCACCGTGCCCCTGACCACGATCGACCAGCCGACCGATCAGATGCTCAGCGACGGCCGCGTCGACGGCGTGCATCTGACCGGCTCGTTCGGGTCGCGTGCCGCCGAGCGGCTTGCGACGCTGCGCCGGCATCAGCCCACCGGCCCGCTCATGTGCGCCGAGTTCTGGGACGGCTGGTTCGACTGGTGGGGCGCCACGCACCACACCACGTCGGCCGCCGACTCCGCGGCCGAGCTGGAGGCTCTGCTCTCGGCCGGGGCGTCGGTGAACTTCTACATGTTCCACGGCGGCACCAACTTCGGCCTCACCAACGGTGCGAACCACAAGGGCCGCTACCTGCCGATCGTCACGTCGTACGACTATGACGCTCCGCTCGACGAGGCCGGCCGCCCGACCGAGAAGTTCTTCGCCTTCCGCGACGTGATCGCGAAGTACGCGCCGGTGCCCGACGAGGTGCCGACGGTCGGGGTGCCGGCGCCCGTGTTCGACGTAGCACTGGAGTCGGTCGACGCGGGGTCTGCGATGGCACGTGCGTTGAGCGCGGAACGACTCGCAGCGTCCACCGTTCGCCACGAGGAGCCGCCGACGTTTGAAGAGCTCGGGCACCTGAGCGCGCTGGCCGCGTACGAGACCGACCTGCCGGCGGGGGGAGTGCTGCGCTTCGGCGAGGTGCGAGACCACGCATGGGTGTCGGTCGATGGTGCGCCCGTCGGGACGCTGTCGCGCATGCGCGGCGAGGATGCCCTCGTCGTGCCCACCGCCGGGCGGCTGCGCGTGCTGGTCGAGGAGCAGGGCCGGGTCAACTACGACGCGCGCCTCGGGGAGGCGAAAGGCCTGGTGGACGGAGTCTTCCTGGACGACGCTCGGCTTTCCGGATGGACGGCCGCGCCGATCGACGTCGCTGCGCTCGGTGAGGCCGCGGCGGCTTCGCCCGCAGTGCCGACGCATGGGCCGACCGGTGGGGCAGCCGCCGTGGGGCCGTTCGTGCTTCGTGGCGATTTCACGCTCGAGGACCCGGCTGACCTGTTCCTCGACACCACGGGCTGGGGCAAGGGCTACGCGCTCGTCAACGGCTTCCTGCTCGGCCGGTACTGGTCCAACGGCCCGCAGCGCACGCTTTACGTGCCCGCGGCCGCGCTCGCAGCGGGGGCGAACACCGTCGTACTCATCGAGCTCGACCGCGTCGCCGCCCCCGTCGTGCGCTTCGTCGCCGAAGCCGCCCTCGGGCCGCTCGAGGAGTAGTGCGGCGCGGGCTCAGATGTCGGAGAAGTCGTTGGCGGGCGCCGAGACCGCGGTCACCACGTCACCGCTGATCTCGACGTCCACGTACTGGCGGCCGACCTCATCGGGGCGCGACAGCGACTCCGTGCCTGGAACCGGCTGCGGGTCGATGCCGTAGTAGTCGGGGGTGCCGTCGCCGTCTCGATCCCAGCCTTCCCAGCCGCCGGCGGCGATCACCGCGTCGCGTGTCGAGCCGATCGTGATCCCTGGCACCGTCGTGACGGGTACGTCGCCGATCGCGTCGGCGGTGATCGTGACCCAGGTCTGGCCGTCGGTCCAGGCAGACACGCGGATCTCGTCCCAGGTATAGCTGGTGCCGAAGACCGTGCCATTGCCCCAGGGATCGTCGTAGTCTTCGCCGTGACGGGGCACGCCGGTGAGCTCCTCGATGAAGGTGAGCAACGGTTCGGGGTCGGTGTAAGAGAACGTGACCGCGTGACCGTCATACATCGTGACCAGCCCGTCGACTTCGAGAGAGATCGAGTCCGCAGGTGTGGCGGTCGGCGTCGGGGTGGACGGCTGCGTCTGAGGCGGAGTGGAAGGGGAGCCTCCGGGATCCCCCGATGCGACGGGCGATGAGTCGCACCCGGTCAGGACGAGCCCGGCGACGAGCATGAACGCTGCGGCATATCGCTTCACGTCGGCAAATCTATCTCGTGTCACGCGCGGCCAACATCACGATCCGGCATCTCCGGCATCGTTCAATCCGAACCGGCGGGACGTGCGCTGTAAGCGGTTACAGTCGGCGGCGAATGCTGGTTTACTGAGCGGATGCCTCCCGCCTCCGTCACTCCTCAGACCGCTGCCGCTCGGGTCGCCGTCTGTGGTCCCGCCTCGTGGAATCACCTGATCGTCCTCGATCGTCTTCCCGAGCCGGTGCCGCACATGCAGTTCGCGCTCGGTGACCGGCATACGCTCGGCGGGACGTCCGCGGGCAAGGCGCTGCACCTCGTCGATCAAGGCGTCGACGTGACGTTGCACGCTCTGGTCGACGACGACGAAGACGGTCGACGCATCAAGGCCGCGGTGGCGGCAGCGCATGTGCCGCTTGCGGCATATGCCTCGGCGCGCACCGAGCGGCACACCAATCTGATGACGTCGGCGGGGGAGCGCGTGAGCATCTACCTCTCGGCTCCATCCGCGCCCGCGCCCCGCGATGTCGACCGCATCGAAGCCGCGCTTCGCGAGGCGGAGGTCGCCGTCATCGATCTGAGCGAGCTCGGTGCCGCCCTCGTCGCGCGCCGCCTTGCGGGCGCCGCCGGCGCACCGATCTGGACCGATCTGCACGACTACGACGGTGCCGCGGCCTTCCACGAGCCGTTTCTGCGCGTCGCGGACGTGGTGTTCATGAACGACGACGGCACCGACGACCCGTGGGCGCTCATGCAGAGCTGTCTGGACCGCGGCCCGCGCCTCGCGGTGTGCACGCAGGGGGCGCAGGGTGCGAGCGCCCTCGCGGCGAACGGCGAGCGCGCCCAGGTGCGCGCGGTGCCCGTGGAAGTCGTCGACACCAACGGCGCCGGCGATGCGTTCTTCGCGGGGTTCCTCACGGCGTCGCTGGCCGGCGAGGACGTGAGCGGATGCCTCGCCGCCGGCGCCCGGCAAGCGACCGTCGCGCTGGCATCCGAGCATCTGCATCCGGCGGTGGTCGCGCCCGCGTAGCTCAGGATCCGGTGTTGAGGCGAAGGATCTCCCGCTTCTCGGCGGGGGTTAGGTCCGACTCTGCCAGCACGTCCTGCAGCACGGGTGACTTGCGAGCGAGGTATCCGTCGATGTCGAGTTCGGGCTCTTCGGCGAGCGCGTTCTTGACTGCGCCGTATCGGTCCCTGAGGTCGGCCCGCCGGCGCAGGATGTCGCGTACGGCGAGATGGTTGCGCACGTGCAGGGTGCCTTCGACGCACACGTACACGTTGCGGCGGGGTTCGTCGGGTTCGGCCATCGACTCGCGGTCGGCGACGCCGAGGTCGCCGCGGTGCGTATACCCGGCGGCGACGAGCGCCGCAATCGCGGCGCCGACGTGCTCGCGCTCGACGATGACGTCGATGTCGATGATCGGCTTCGCGGCAAGCCCCGGAACCGAGGTCGACCCGACGTGTTCGATCGACACGATCGGCACGTCCCGCAGCGCCCGCCCGAGCTGGTCCGCGACTCGGGCGAACTGCACGGGCCACTCGGGGGAGTACGGCACGACGGTGATGGCCATGCCGTCCAGCATCCCACCAGCCCTTCCGTCCGCCGCACCATGGCCGGCCGCGGAAACGCGTCTCACGCCACCTCGAAACGATGTGGTGACTTCGAGGCGAGTCGTGTCGGTTCGCCGGTGCGCGGATCCGGAGGGGGATGCAGCCAGTAGCTGTCGGCGCCTGTCATCGGATCTCGGGTGCGCCGTATCCGCCATCCCTGATTGTGCAGGCGCAGGTGGCAGTTGCGGCACAGGGGGATGCCGTCGTCGACGTCGGTGCGCCCGTGGTTCTGCCACCAATGGTCGATGTGGTGATACTCGCACTGCGAGATCGGCGCCGAGCACGACGGCCACATGCAACCACCGTCGCGGGCGGCGATCGCGATGCGTTGGGCGCGGGTGAACAGGCGCAGCTCGCGACCGACGTCCAGAGGTCGGCCCTTGGCACTCCAGACGATGGGGATCGCGCCGGAATCGCAGAGCCTTGCCTCGACGACGCCCGCGGGAACGGCCGCGCCGCCGTCTTCGAGATGACCGACGCCCGTGACCGACATCTCGCCACGTCGATCCGTCGCCGCGATCGCGGACGTTTGTACGATGATGCGCACCCCCGGCTGCCGGTCGCCGAACGCCTGATGCGGGTCGGCGTTCGCGCCGGTGCGCAGCACGGCCACGAGGGTGTCGTACTGCAGTTGTTCGTTCGTGCGGTCATCGGACTCAGCCGCACGAGTCTGGTCGGCGGCATCCGCTCCGACGAAACGTGGCCCGCGTCGCGGACGCAGAGCGGCCTGCAGGAGCGCGTCGACCCACGCGCCGGCCTCGTCGTCGAAGTCGAAGTGCCCGTGGCGCCGCCCCTGCGCATCAGTCCATGCACGGAACGACCGCGCCGAGAATCGCTCCTCGAACCGCAGCGTCACACCGGCCGGGTCGAGCCGATCGCGTGCGATGCGCGCCTGGTTGCGGAGCTCCTCGACCGGATGAGCGGTCGCCTCATCGAGCAGCAGCGCCACCGCCCTCGCCCATGCCTGCGGCAGGAAGTCCGGGTCGAGCTCGGGGTAACGCTCGACCGGCGGATCGCCGAGGCCGGTCCGGATGGCGTGGAACTGCGCCTGCGACAACACCCCGGACGCAAGGGCGTCGCGCAGTTGTCGCAACCACACCGGGGTCGTCGGGTCGGCGTGGGGTGCGGCATCCACTCCTTCCGTGACCGGTGCGGGGGGCGCGAGCTCGGCGCCCGCATCGACGGCGCGCACCACATCGGCGCGACCCAGGCCGGTGATCTGCTGGACGAGTGCCGTACCGGTGCGCAGGCCTCTGCGCTGCGCGAGGCCCGTGTACCCGAGCTCGCGCGACGACCGGCGAGACACTTCGGCGGACGCGCCGGCCACAATCAGCTCGAGCGCCTTGCGGGTGTCGGCCGCGTCCGCGAGCAGGCTGAGCAGCTCGTCGTCGCCGAGACCGGCGACGCCGGCCCCGCCCTCAACGAGGTGCTCGGCCACGCGCGCTGCGGCGTCGATCAACCGCTTTGCGGGGGATGACGACGCCGAGAAGGTCATAGAACAAAGATACGAAAGACCTCCGACATTCCATCTCGCGGGAGGGATGCCGGCGGCCGCCGCCCGGGCTACGACATAGGCTCGTGCGCGTGGGCGATCCGATGCACGTCGAAACGCGCGCTGACGCGTATGCGGGCGCGCGGCCGCCGTACCCCGACGCGGCTGCGGTCGGCCGCCTGTTCGGCACGTTCAGCGACTGGTCCGAGCGGTCTGTCGCTGCGGCGACAGACCTCGGCGGCTCCGTCACGGAGCACTACTCATCGTGGCTCCTCGTCCTCGCTCCGTCGCCTCGCGTCGCCTCACAGACGCCCGCCCGCCGGCCGACGCAGGCGGTCCGGCGATGACCGCCGCCGCCGCCGCCGCGCCGGGGCGCGGCATCCTGCATCATGTCGAACTGCAGTCGCTCGACCTGCCGACGACGATTCCGGCATTCGACTGGCTGTTGGGCGAACTCGGCTACGAGCCGTTCCAGGAGTGGCCGGACGGCCGCAGCTGGCGGCTGGATGCCACTTACATCGTGCTCGCCGCAGCCCCGCGGGCAGGCGCACACGATCGACGCACCGCCGGTCTCAGCCACCTCGCGTTCCATGCGGGCACCCGCGCGGACGTCGATCGCCTCTGGGAGCTCGCGCCGCAGCACGGCTGGCACAGGCTCTACACGGAACGCCACCCGTACGCGGGCGGCGAGACCCACTACGCGGGGTTCCTGGAGAACGCCGAGCGCTTCAAGGTGGAGCTGGTCGCGGCGTGATGGCATCCGGCGCCCAGACGACGGATCTGGTCGAGCTCGCGCGGTTGATCGCGCAGCGGGCGGATGCCGTCTCTGTCATGCGGCAGTCCATACTCGTCTCATGCGACGTCGCCGGGTGCTCAGCGGGTTCGTGGTCGGGGTGCTCGCCGCAGCGTCGCTCACCGGGTGCTCGATGGCCAGCCCGTTCGAGTCGCACACGTGCGTGGACTGGGTCTGGTTCGACAGCCCGGCGGACGCGATGGAAGAAGCGGATGCCGTCGTCGCGGGTCACCTGGTCGACCAGTCGGGCAGCACCACGATGTTCGGTGAAGCAGCACCGATCTGGACCGTCGCCGTCGACGAGTGGATCGAAGGGGATGGCGACGACGAGGTCGAGGTCGTCTCGACGCCTGCGACGTGCGAGGCGTCGCCGCCGCCCGACCCGTTCCTGGCCATGCAGGACGAAGATCGGGTGATCGTGTTCCTGCACCACGACCCCGACGTCGGCTGGCGCGCTCTCACCCCGTGGCAGGGCGTCTTCAGTGCGGGGCCGGACGGCGGCCTGCCCGAGGTCTGGCCGTCGACTCCGGCGGGGGAGTGAGCGCGGCGCCTACGGCAGCGTCAGCGCCGGCTCCGGCCGGTGCACGCCGCGAGGGCGGTAGCCGAGCGCGTCCGAGACGCCGGCGAGGTCGGCGAGGTACCACAGGATCGCGAGCCACATCTCGGTGCCCTGCAGGCCGGGCTCGGTGTCGGCGAGTCCGCGCGCGGCGGGCGACGGCTCACGGAATGAGAAGCCCGTGCCCGGCACCCAGGTCGGCAGTGCGTCTGAGAGCAGGCGGGCCGCGAGGGTCCGGACCTCGTCGCCGCGGTAGCCGGTGCCGCGGGTGAGCCACAGCGGGTGCGCGATGTCGAGCACGTTGCACGCGTTGCGCGCGCCGGGGGCGAACCATCGCGGCGAGCGCGCGTGACGGAGCACCGTGTCGATCACACGCTCGGGGCGGGGGAGCGGCACCCCGAACTGCGCGAACGTGCCGCGCGAGGCGCGGTAGAAGCCGTTCACGACGGGCAGCAGGTCGCCGTCAGGCGCGGGAGAGCCCCACATGCCGGTGTGAGGGTCGGTGTGCAGCAGCAGCCACCCGAACAGCGCCTCCTCCACACCCGCCGGAATCTCGTGGCCGGCGCGTCTTGTCCACAGGATCGCGGTGCCGAAGCCGTCCACGTGGTGTCCGGCACCCCACGCGTCGGTGGCCCACGGCAGGCTCTCGCAGAAGGCGACCGCCCGGTCGGCGGTCGCCGCCGTCACCCACGTGAGAGGAGCCGGGAACGACGACCCCAGCAGATCCAGCGCGTACCCGACACTCAGTACGTGGTACGCCACGTCGCCGTGCGAGAAGCCGAGGCCCACCTGTTGCCGCCCGTCGGCATCGAGGGGCGCGACGCCGCCGGTCGCGGCATCCTGCCAGTCCTGCAGCCGTCGGACCTGCGCGGCCGCTGTCGCCTGCGCCGGTGCCGTGCCGAGCAGCAGGTCGGCGATCTCGATCGCATCGCACTGCGCCCGCACAGTGGGTGCGGCGCCCGGCTTGTCGGCGAAGAGTCCGAGGTCTTCGCGCCACGTGCGCTGAAGAACAGTGGATGCCTCGGCCTTCGCACGTGCGGCGAACCGGGCCACGCGCTCGGCGAGACCGTCGACATCGATGTCGACGCCGGCGTCGGCATCGACGTCGTCCGCGGCGTACGGGCCCGGGTTGTCCGGGGCTCCGGCCAGCGCGGTCTCGTCGGACTCCGGCGCCGCGTCGCCGAGCGCGCGCCCGGGGTGGCCGCCGGCCAGCGCGGGCATGAGTCCCAGGGCGGCCGCGGCATCCACCTCCTCAGGCTCCGCGGGAGCGTCGTCGTCCGCACGTGCCGCCGCCTCGACGGCGGCGTCGGGCGCGATTCCCGTGTCGTCGGGCTCGACCCGCCAGCGGATGAACCGGGCGGGGTTGCCGCCGACCACAGCGCCCTCGGGCACGTCCTTCGTGACGACGGCGCTCGCCGCGAGCACGGCGTGCGAGCCGACGTGCACGCCGTCGAGGATCACCACGTGGGATCCGATCCAGACGTCGTCGCCGATCTCGATGCCCTTGGAGGTGAGTGGCTGGCGGAAGACGGGCGTGCCCGACTCCATCGAGTGGTTGAACCCGAGGATGGAGGTGTGCGCTCCGATGCGCACGCCGTCGCCCATCGTGACGTGTCCGCGGATCACGGTGTACGGGTTGACGCTGCAGTCCGCTCCGGTGACGAGATCGCCGGTCAGGTACGCGCCCGCCGCGACGTACGTGCGATCGCCCAGCCGCAGCGAGTCGTTGTCGATCGACGCGAGTCCCGAGACGAAGCACTCTTCGCCGAGCTCATGGGCGGGCCGCCCATCGACGAGTGCGTGCTGCAGTGCGAGCTGCGCTTCGCGGTCGTCGACGGAGGCCTCGCGCCAGAAGTCCCAGGGCGAGTATTCGTGGGCGGCGATGGCGGGCATATATCCCAGTATGGTTCGAGTCGGCCGTGTCGGACCGGCCGAAACCCCGGTATGGCCGGAGCGGCGTCGCGCCATCCGCGCGGTCGATCGCACGGCCGATAGGTTCGGATCGTGACTTCAGATCCGCGATATGCGTCCGTGCTCGGCGAGTGGACAGGGGAGGAGGAGCTCTTCGCGACCGCCTGGACGGCCGCAGGAGTCGCACAGGGCTCGATCATCGTGAGACCGGGGCCCGACGGCATCCATTTCGACTACGTCGAGATCCGCGACGGCGGACGACTCGACGCGCACGCCGTCGTCGCGGGCGCCGGATTCTGGTGGTTCGACTCGTACGGCTTCACACCGTCCGCTCCCGGAACCGCGGCCTGGGAGGGCGATGTCCTCGTGCTCGACCGTCGCTCGGACCGTGGGCGCACGGTCATGCGGCTTCGTGTCGACGGCGAGCGTCTCGCGGTCGAACTCGACACCGCCGTACCCGCCGATGCACCGCTCGCGCCGCTCGTCCGCGGCGTGTACAGCAGAGCGTCTGCCACGGAATGACGAAACCCCTCCGCAGAGGAGGGGTTTCACATCGGAGGGGCTGACGGGAATCGAACCCGCGCTATCTGCTTGGGAAGCAGAAGTTCTGCCATTGAACTACAGCCCCGGACGCCGGCATCCCGGCGTTCGCACGCCTGTTACAGCGCCCCGACAGCATAACAGCACGACCCCGCTAGGCTTGCCCCGTGCTGCTCAGTGACCGCGACATCAGGCTCGAGATCGAGGCGGGGCGCATCGGGCTCGACCCGTGGGATCCCGCGATGGTGCAGCCCTCGAGCGTGGATGTGCGCCTCGATCGCTACTTCCGGCTGTTCGACAACCACAAGTACCCGTTCATCGATCCGGCCGAGGACCAGCCCGAACTGACCCGCCTGATTCAGGTCGACCCCGACGAGCCGTTCATTCTGCACCCGGGCGAGTTCGCGCTCGGCTCCACGTTCGAGCAGATCACGCTCCCCGACGACGTCGCGGCCCGTCTCGAGGGCAAGTCCTCGCTCGGCCGCCTGGGTCTGCTCACCCACTCGACCGCCGGCTTCATCGACCCGGGCTTCACGGGCCACGTCACGCTCGAGCTGTCGAACGTCGCGACGCTCCCGATCAAGCTGTGGCCGGGCATGAAGATCGGCCAGGTCTGCTACTTCCGCCTGTCGTCGCCGGCCGAGAACCCGTACGGCTCCGGCCCCTACGGCAATAGGTATCAGGGTCAGCGCGGCCCGACGGCATCCCGTTCGTTCCAGAATTTCCACCGCACCGATGTGGGGATCCTGGATGCCGGCAGCCGCGGCGCCTGAATCTCAGGGCGGCAGCGATAGGCGCCGGCGCTTCGCGTCCAGCGCGGCGCACCCGCGGACGGTCAGGGTGTCGGCGTCGGTGTCGGCTCGCCGACGCCGGGCGCCTTCGCGTACACGTGCACCTGCTCGCCGTCGAGCACGAACTGCAGGGCGGTGCCGACCGGGAACGCCTCGCGCAACTCCCTCGGCAGCTGTTCGCTGACCGTCAGCGCGGCGCTCGCCGGGAAGGGCCCCGACCCGCAGCCGGCCGCGCCGACGGTGCCGTTGCCATCGGCATTCGACAGGGCGTACAGGCAGATCTGACTGGGGTCGCCGCTGAAGCCCTGCGGATAGCTCAACACCGACATGCCGTGGAAGTCGTCGAACTGCTGCCCGCCGGGCGGCCGGTCGCCGAAGCTGGACGGCCACTCGGCGTCCTCGTCGACACCGAGGGTTGCGACCTTGCCCGCTGTCACGGACTGCACCGACAGCGTCAGTCCGACCCCGAACAGCACGGCGGCCACGAGCGACGCGGCCCACAGCACCCGGGTCCGCCGCCACCACGGCCGCGCGCCGCGCTCCGGCTCGTCGGCCGCCATATCGGGCGAGGGGATGCCGTCCTCCGGCGTACCCGGAGCATCCGGTGCGCCGTAGCCCGGGACGGGGTCCGGCGCATCGGCCTCGGCAGCCGGGGGAGGTGCCGTGCCGGCATCCGGCGCCTCCTCGAAGAGGGCGAGTGGGGACGGCTCATCGACGACGGGCGCAGCGGCGTTCCGCTGCTGCGCCTCGAGCTCCTGCAGCCGGGCGAGGGCGACCGGGTCGTCGTGGATGTCGGCGAGGGGGCCGTAGGCGCGAGCCCGCAGGGCGCTCAGCTCGTCGTCGCTGGAGGGGTCGGTCGGCGTTGACATCGAGACCATCCTGCCTCACGCCGGAGCGGGCTCATCACCTGCGCCGGAGGAGCCTGCCCGACCCGGCGAGCCATGTGCGGCGGGCGGCCCCAGACACGCCCGCCGCAGCGGCGGCGCCGGGCCCCCACGGCCGGTACCTCCGATGGTTACTGCATTTCGCAGTATAGGGTCGAAGCGGCGCCCGCGCGCCACTGTGTCTTGTCCGACGCTCAGAAGGAGGTCGCGCTGTGCCCGACCGCGATCTCTCGACGACGGGATACCTCACCCTCGGCCTGCTCGCCGCCCACGACTGGTCGGCGTACCAGCTCGCCGAACAGCTCGGCCGAGGGGTGGCGGAACTGTGGCCGTCAGCGGATCGCGGCCGGTACGCGGTGCTGGGGCGCCTCGCCGAACTCCAGTACGTCGACACCCGGCAGGAGCACACGGGTAAGCGCGCCCGCACGATGTACTCGATCACGCCGGCGGGGCGCGAGGCGCTCGCCGCCTGGCTCAGCACGCCGCCGCGTCCGCCGAGCGTCGAGTTCGAAGGCATGGTGCGCGTCCTGCTCGCCGACCAGGGATCGCTCGACGACCTGCGCGCAACGCTGCACCAGACCCGCGAGAGCGCGCTGGCCAACCGCGACATGTTCGCGCGCTACGCCGCGTACATCAGCGCCACCGGCGGCACGTTCCCGGAGCGGCGCCATCTGTTCGCGCTCGCGAACACCTTCATGATCGGCCACTACGACCACATCCTGGCGTGGACCGACTGGGCCGAACGGCAGATCGCCGGCTGGCCCGACACCGTGACCCCCGCCGCCACCAACGAGGCGCAGGTGCGACATATGCTCACGCCCGGTCGCGAGGTGTGGAACAACGACCACCCCGGCGACGCCTGAGGTGCAGGCGGTCAGTGCGCGGTGCGCACGCCGATGAGGTCGTGCACGAGCACGGCTGCGGCGCGGGCGCCCTGGCCTGCGGCGACGATGAGCTGCTGAGGACCGGGGGAGGCGGCATCCCCTGCGGCATACAGGCCGGCGATCGAGGTGCGGCCCGACCGGTCGGTCACGAGGTTGCCGAACGCGTCGCGCTCGAGGTCGATCCCGCCGAGGAAGTCGAGCGCGGGATGCCACTGCGGGCGCACGAAGCCGCCTTCGATCCCGATGCGCGTGCCGTCGACGAGGCGCACCGCCGACACGGTGCCCCGGTCGCCCTCGAGGTCGTCTATGCCGCGGCGCTCGACGACGATCCCGGATGCGGCGAGCTCGGCCTCTTCGACGGTGTCGACCGCCTCCGACCCGTTGGTGAACACGGTGAGCCGATCGGTCCAGCGGGCGATCAGCCGTGCCCGCGACGCGAGGTCCGGGGTCTCGCCGATGAGGGCGAGCGGGCGGTCCTGCAGCTCCCAGGCGTCGCATGCGGCGCAGCTGAACACCGTCATGCCGTAGAACGCACGCAGACTCGGGATGTCGGGCAGCGTCTCCCGCAGTCCCGTCGCGACGAGCACAGAACGTGCCGAGACGGCGGGAGGGATGCCGGCGGCCCGGCCGCTGAGGGCCGTGATGAACCGGCGACCGTCACTGCCGTCGCGTTCCTGAAGGGCGGTCACGACCGCGCGGTCGAGGATGCGGACGTTCGGATACGCGGCGAGCTCGGCGCGTGCGAGCTTGCGCAGCTCGAGCGGAGGGATGCCGTCGCGCGTGAGGAACCCGTGCGACCGCAGCGTCGCCGCATTGCGCGGCCGCCCCGCGTCGACCAGCACCACCGAGGCCCGGGCGCGCCCGAGGTTGAGGGCGGCTGAGAGCCCCGCGGGACCGCCGCCGACGATGACGACGTCGACCTCGGTCGAGGGCGCGGCTGCTCCGCTGTCACGAACTGCCGCCGCGCCCGGCACTTCGTGACGGGCGAGCGGATCCTTTCGAGGGTCAGTCATGACCGTCTCCCTGGGGAGGAAGGGCGTCGATGACGGGGTGGTCCTTGTGGATCACGCCGACCTTGGCGGCGCCGCCGGGCGAGCCGATGTCGTCGAAGAACTCGACGTTGGCCTTGTAGTAGTCCTGCCACTCGTCGGGCAGGTCGTCCTCGTAGTAGATCGCCTCGACCGGGCACACCGGCTCGCAGGCACCGCAGTCCACGCACTCGTCGGGGTGGATGTACAGCGACCGGTCGCCCTCGTAGATGCAGTCCACCGGACACTCGTCGATGCAGGCGCGGTCCTTCACATCGACGCACGGCAGCGCGATGACATAGGTCACGGGACGAGGGTCCCGCGCGAGATCTGCACCTGCTCGTCGCGGGGCACGACCTTGACGCGCTCGCGGGTGTGCTCGTGGTTCGCGCCCAGCTCACGCTCGTACGCGTCGAGGGCGAGCCAGCCGTCCCATGTCGTGAAGGCCACCTCCCGCTCGTCGAGCAGGTCGAGCACATCGCCGTCCACCGTCGGTGCGGCCAGGCGACCGGCTTCGACGTCCGCCACGAGGTGCGAGATCGTCTCCATCGCGTCCGACTTGGTGTGGCCGATGAGGCCGACCGGGCCGCGCTTGATCCAGCCCGTGGCATAGAGTCCGGCGATCAGCGGGGCGTCTTCGTCGCCCGTGGTCGCGGCATTCCTCACGCGTCCCTCGACGTTCGACACGACGCCTGCGCGCTCGTCGAACGGCGCGTCGATGACGGGCGTGCCGTAGTAGCCGACGGCACGGTAGACCTGCTGCACCGCGAACTCGCGGAACTCGCCGGTGCCCTGCACCCGGCCGTCGCCCACGGGTTCGTTCCGCTCGAAGCGGATGCCCTCGACGCCGGTCTCGGGCGAACCCAGCACCTCGACGGGCGAGTGGTAGAAGTGCAGGTGCAGGCGGCGGGAAGCGCCCGTCGACTCGCGCGTGCGCCAGCTGTTCAGGATGCGCAGCATGACCTTGAGCTGGTTGTTCGCGGCGTTCGCCGGGTCGGCGTCCACGAAGTCCTCGTCGTGCACGACGATGTCGACGTTCGGCACCTCGCCGAGCTCACGCAGCTCGATCGGCGTGAACTTGATGTCGCCCGGGCCGCGGCGGCCGAACACGTGCACGTCGGTGACGGCGGAGGACTCCAGACCCGCCAGCACGTTGTCGGCGATCTCGGTGGGGCGCAGGTCCACGGCGTGCTTGGCCAGCACGCGTGCGACGTCCAGCGCCACATTGCCGTTGCCGATCACCGCGACCTCGCGCTGATCGAGCGGCCATTCGGTGGGCACGTCGGGGTGGCCGTCGTACCAGGCGACGAAGTCCGCCGCGCCGTACGAGCGCGGCAGGTCGATGCCGGGGATGTCGAGCACGGCGTCGCGGATGGCGCCCGTCGCGAGGATCACGGCGTCGTAGCGCTCCTGCAGCTCGTCGATCGAGATGTCGCGGCCGACCTCGACGTTGCCGATGAACCGCGTGGTGCCGGCATCCAGCATCTCGTGCAGGGAGTTCACGATGCCCTTGATGCGGGGGTGGTCGGGCGCGACGCCGTAGCGGATCAGGCCGTACGGCGCGGGCAGCGACTCGAACAGGTCGATGGAGACCGACCCGCCGGCCTCCTGCACGGAGTTCGTGAGGATGTTGCCCGCGTAGATGCCGGCGGGTCCGGCGCCGACGATCGCGACGCGCAGGTTCTGGAGGCTCGAAGAGGTCACGAGAGGGGGGCCTTCCGGGTCAGGGGGTCGAAGGTGTCGAGGTCGAGGGTTGCGAGATCCGCGGGCGCGTACGGGCTCAGCCGCACGACATCGCCCACGACCACGACCGCGGGGGAGCGCACGCCGCGCGCGGCGGCCTGGTGCGCGATGGTCGAGAGGGTGCCGACGGTGACCCGCTGGCTCGGGCCGTAGCCGTCCTCGACGATCGCGACGGGGCAGTCGCCGCCGCGCTCGCCGCGGGCGAGCGTGATCGCCGAGTTCGCGAGAGTGCCGACGCCCATGAGCAGCACGACGGTGTGGTCGCGGCCGCCGCCGAGCGACTCGATCTGGTCGTGGGCGGTGGCGACGGTGAAGGCGGTGGCGACGCCGCGGTGGGTGAGCGGGATGCCGGCGACCGCGGGCACCGAGACGGCGCTGGTGATGCCGGGCACGACTTCGACCGCGACGCCGGCCGCGTGGCAGGCGAGCAGCTCCTCGCCGCCGCGGCCGAACACGTACGGGTCGCCGCCCTTGAGGCGCACGACCGTCTTGCCGTCCTGGGCGAGCTGCACGAGCAGGGCGTTGATCGCGTCCTGCGGCACGGCGTGGTGGCCGGGGCGCTTGCCGACGTCGACGACCTCGGCGCGGAGGTCGACGCCGTCCGCCGTGAGCCCGTCGAGCACCGCGCGGGCGCCCAGCCGGTCGGCGACGATCACGTCGGCGGCCTCCAGGGCGCGCAGCCCCTTGAGAGTGAGGAGCCCGGCGTCGCCGGGTCCGGCCCCGACGAGCCAGACCTTGCCGGTGCGCGCCGGTTCCGATCGTTGAGCGAGCTTGCGCGACGAAACGTCCTGAGGTTGCGGGAGGGCTCGGCGCGCTTCGTCTCGCTCGTTCCTCGCTCGCTCAACGATGTGGGGGAGTCGGGTCATCGTGCGCCTCCGGTGATGAGCAGTCCGCGGCGCTTGAGCATCCGCCGCTCCAGCGGCCCGAAGAACACCAGCTCGATGAGGACGCCGATGGCGAGGATCAGGATGATGGTGCCGAGCACACCGGCGAGGTCGGCGAGCTCGCGGGACTGCTGCAGCATCGAGCCGAGGCCGAAGCCGATCGTGCCGCCGATCGCGATGATCTCGGCCGCCATGAGCGAGCGCCACGAGAACGCCCAGCCCTGCTTGAGCCCGGCGAGGTAGCCGGGGAGCGCGGCGGGCAGGATCACGGCGGTCGCAAGCTGCCAGCGCGAGGCGCCGAGCACCGTGCCGACGCGGCGCAGCTGCGGCGGCACCTGGTCGATGCCGGCGATGAGGCCGTTGACGATCGACGGGATCGCGCCCATCAGGATCACGAAGTACACCGTCGCGTCCGACAGGCCGAACCAGATGATCGCGGCGGGCACCCACGCGACCGACGGCAGCACCTGCAGGCCCGAGATGATGGGACCGACGGCGCGCCGGATGGGGCGCACCTCGGCCAGCAGCAGCCCGATGGGCGTGCCGACGACGATCGCGATGAGGAATCCGATGACGCCGCGCTCCAGGCTCGTCGCCACGGCCTGCTGCAGCCGGCCGGCGTCCCACGCGTCGCCGAGCGCCGCCGCGACGTCGGCCGGGCCGGGCACGATGTCGGGCCGCGGCTGGGCGATCACGACGTACAGCTGCCACGCCACGATCAGCAGGATCACGAACACGATCGGCGGCAGCACGCTCGACGCGAAGCGGCGCCAGTGGCTGGGGCCGGCGTCGGCGTCGGTCTGCAGGCTGTCGAGGCCGGAGGCGAGGCTGCGGAGGTCGTGTTCCTCGGTCGTTGAGCGAGCGAAGCGAGACGAAACGTCTTCCGTCGACTCGGGGCGTTTCGTCTCGTCGCTGCGCTCCTCGCTCAACGACCGGATGGTCTCAGGCGGCATTGCGGCGGATCTCCTTGCGCAGCTGGTCGGTGATCTCCACCGACAGGGCGGCGACCTCGGGCGACTCGATACGCCGGCCGGTGGTCTTGGCGATCCGCCATTCCTGCACGATGCGGCCGGGGCGGCTGCCCATGAGCACGACGCGCTGGCCGAGGCGCGCGGCCTCGCGCACGTTGTGGGTGACGAACACGATCGTGCGGCCGGTGGCGCGCCACACGCGTTCCAGCTCCTCGTGCAGCAGATCGCGCGTGATGGCGTCGAGCGCGGCGAAGGGCTCGTCCATCAGCAGCACGGGCCGGTCCTGAGCGAGGGCGCGGGCGAGCGCCACGCGCTGGCGCATACCGCCTGAGAGCTCGTGCGGGCGCTTGTCGGCGGCATCCGCGAGGTTCACCGCGTCCAGCAGCGACAGCGCCTTCTCGCCCCGCTCGGAACGGGGCACCCCGCGCAGCCGCAGCGCCAGTTCGACGTTGCGGCGCGCGGTGAGCCACGGCATGAGCGCCGACTCCTGGAACATGACAGCCGAACCGCCGGCGGGCGTGTCGATGCGGCCTGCCGAGGGCTTGTCGAGCCCCGCGATGAGGTTGAGCAGTGTGGACTTGCCGCATCCCGAAGCGCCCAGCAGGCACACGAACTCGCCCGGTGCGATGTCGAGCGACACGTCGTCGAGCACGACCGGGCCGCTGCCGAACCGCTTGGACACGCCGTCGATGCGGACGGCGGGAGTGGATGCCGCGGCCGCCGGCGCGACCGGCGCGACGCCGTCGAAGCTCGGGGCCAGCAGGTTCACGGGCTTCTCGTTCGGCTGTGCCGGCGCCGTGACCGCGGTCGCGGCGGGCGCGCCCGCCTCCGGGGCCGCACTGGCGGACCCGGAGGCGGAAGCGGGAGCGGTGCTCATGTGTCAGTCCTCGCCGAGCCCTGCGGCCGAGACGGTGTCTTCGCCCTCGGCCTTGAGCTGCTCGTTGAGCAGGCGCAGGTCGAACAGGCCGTCGATCGAGCCCTTCTTCTGCGTGCCCGCGTCGACGCCGTTCTGCACGAGCGTCTCGAAGGTGTCGGCGACCGGGTCGACCGAGAAGGTCACGTGCTCGAGGGCGCGTTCGATCACGGCGTCCGCGAGCGGCTTGCCGGTCTCCTTCTCGATGGCGTCGTTGATGACACCCGGCGCCTCGTCCGGGTTGTCGGCGATCCACTTCACCGCGGCCTCGTGCCCCTTCAGCAGTTCGGCGACCACGTCGGGGTGCTCGTCGAGGAACTGCTTGCGCACCAGCAGCACGGTCGTCGGGAACTCGCCGTCATCCCACAGGTCGGCCTCGTCCTGCAGCACGTGCGCGCCGGCGTCGATGATGAGGCGCGACACCCACGGCTCGGGCAGCCACGCGCCGTCGAGCTGTCCCTGCTGGAACAGCGTCAGCGTCTGCGCGTTCTCGGTGGGCGTGACGTGAACGTCGCCGCCGCCCGACGGGTCGGTCTCGTAGCCCTCGTCGCCGAGCCACTTGCGCAGCGC
>Ga0160446_100150_pt1 | contig 56121 bp, 54 predicted proteins | sample HID1973I_E1MG_FD_108200 | JGI IMG/M metagenome (GOLD analysis project Ga0160446, IMG submission 108200) | Enriched mosquito-associated microbial communities from UW Madison campus, WI, USA - HID1973I_E1 MG | ecosystem: Host-associated > Arthropoda: Insects > Digestive system > Unclassified ...
CGACACCGGACAAGGAATGGCGCCAGTCGATCGAGGACCGCAAGAAGCTGGACGGTCTTTATGAATGCGTCATGTGCGCGTCCTGCTCGACCGCGTGCCCCAGCTACTGGTGGAACGGCGATCGTTACCTTGGCCCGGCCGCGCTGCTGCACGCGTATCGCTGGATCATCGACTCGCGCGACGAGGCGACGGGCGAGCGTCTGGATGCGCTGGAAGATCCGTTCAAGCTGTATCGTTGCCACACGATCATGAACTGCACGAACACCTGCCCCAAGGGCTTGAACCCGGCCAAGGCCATCGCTTCGATCAAGCACATGATGGTCGATCGGGTCGTCTGATCTGCCCTCAGGGCATGGCCGCTATGACGGCCCAAGTCTCTTTACGCCGCGTCGCCGCACTGGAAATTGCTGCGCCGCGGCGTTATTTGTTCCGGCGGGGAGAGATTGATGTCCTTCCGATCCGGAGTTGCCCGATGAAGACCGCCGAGACCCTGCAGAACCCTGCCACCGTCGCCGTCCTGAACCGCCGCGCGGAAAAGACTGCCGCCGAAGCAATGGCCGTGCTGGAACAGATGTTTGGTTATTTCAGCTTCGAACCCCTGCCGCTGGAAAGCGCCGAGGATCGCCTCGCCGCCTGATCCGGCAGGATCCCTGGAAATGCTGGCGCGGCCGATCGGTCGCGCCTTTTGCTTTCGCCCCAGATTCTCACCAGTTCCGCGTGTCGCACGGTTGAGTGGTTCTGCGGTCAGGCGCGGCGATTACAGGTCGATCGCGACCATCACCTGGGGCTCGATGACCTTGACGCCGGGCAAGCCGGCCTTCAGCGCCTCGGCATCCTGTTCGAGCAGCGGGAAGGTCTTGTAGTGGCACGGGATCACGGTCTTGAAGTTGAAGTACTTCTTTGCTGCCCAGGCCGCACGCTTCATGTCCATGGTGAAATGCCCGCCCGCTGACAGGATCCCGATATCGGGCTGGTGGTATTCGCCCATCCACGACATGTCGGCCATGATGTCGGTATCGCCCGAGACATAGATGACGTGGCCTTCGCCGGCGATCATGTAGCCGGATTCGTGGCCGGCATAGACCGGTCCCTCATTCCCTTCGAGGGAGGAGGAATGGGCGGCGTTGACCATCGTGACCTTTGCCCCGCCCAGGTCGACGGTGCCGCCCTTGTTGAAGCCCAGGCCCTGGATACCCTGATGGGTCTGCCAGGTGCTGATCAGATCATAGATCCCGACCACCGGCACGTTCAGCTCGCGCGCGATGGACAGCGTGTCGCCGGTATGGTCGCCATGCCCGTGGGTCAGCAGGATATGCGTCGCGCCTGCGATCGCATTCTGCTTCTGATCATCGGGAAAGACGGGGTTTCCTGACAGCCATGGGTCGATCAGGATCACGGCCTGCTCGATCTCGAGGCGGAAGCCGGAATGGCCAAGCCAGGTCAGTTTCATGGAAGAGGCTCCTTTTTCGCTGCGCGCATCCTGCCAAGCCCGCTGCCGCGCGTAAAGTTCCCATGCCCGCGCTTGCCCCGACCGGGCGCGGGGGGTAAACCCTCGGCCAAGTGAAAAGGAGCCCCCATGTCGATCACAGAGGATGAAGCCCGCAAGGTCGCGCACCTGTCGCGCATCGCGGTCGATGACGCGGACCTGCCTGCGCTGGCGCAGGAATTGAACGGCATCCTGCATTTCATGGAACAGTTGAACGAAGTCGATGTCGAGGGTGTCGAGCCGATGACCGGCGTTGAACCCATGCGCCTGAAGCGGCGCGAGGATGTCGTGACCGACGGCGAGATGCAGGATCTGGTCCTGAAGAATGCGCCGGATGCGCGCGAAGGCTTCTTTGCCGTGCCGAAGGTGGTGGAATGAGCGATCTGAACAAACTGACCATCGCCGGGGCCCGCGACGCGCTGGCCAAGGGCGAAGTGACCGCGGTCGAACTGACCGATGCCTGCCTTTCGGCGATCGAAGGCTCGGGCGCACTGAACGCCTTTGTCCATCAGACGCCTGAAAAGGCGCGCGACATGGCCGTCGCAGCGGATGCGCGGATCAAGGCGGGCAATGCCGCCGCCATGACCGGGATTCCGGTGGGCGTGAAGGATCTTTTCTGCGTGCGCGGCGTGCCCAGCCAGTCGGCCAGCCGCATCCTGGAAGGTTTCTTGCCGCAATATGAATCGACCGTGACTCAGAACCTGTGGGATCAGGGCGCGGTCATGCTGGGCAAGGTGAACCAGGACGAGTTCGCGATGGGTTCGTCGACGGAAAACAGCGTCTATGGCCCGACGGTCAACCCGTGGAAACTGGGTGACGGCATCGACCGGACCGCAGGCGGATCGTCCGGCGGCTCGGCGGCGGCGGTGGCGGCCGACCTGTGCCTTGGCGCAACCGGGACCGACACCGGCGGCTCGATCCGCCAGCCTGCGGCCTTTACCGGCACCGTGGGTCTGCGCCCGACCTATGGCCGGGTCAGCCGCTGGGGCGTGATCGCCTATGCCTCGTCGCTGGATCAGGCCGGGCCGATCACCAAGACCGTGCGCGATACGGCGATCATGCTGGGGGCCATGGCCTCGGTCGATCCGAAGGATTCGACCAGCGCCGACCGCCCGGTCCCGGATTACGAGGCCGCTCTGACCGGCGATATCCGCGGCAAGAAGATCGGCATTCCCAAGGAATACCGGATCGAGGGCCTGTCGGACGAGATTGACCGGCTTTGGTCCCGCACCGCCGAGATGCTGAAGGATGCCGGCGCAGAGATCGTCGATATCAGCCTGCCGCATGCGAAATACGCGCTGCCCGCCTATTACGTCATCGCGCCGGCCGAGGCGTCCTCGAACCTGGCGCGCTATGACGGGGTGCGCTATGGCCGTCGGGCGAAGCTGGGGCAGGGTGACGGCATCGTCGAGATGTACGAGAAGACCCGCGCCGAAGGCTTTGGCCCCGAGGTCCAGCGCCGCGTGATGGTCGGCACCTATGTCCTGTCGGCGGGTTTCTATGACGCCTATTACAACCGCGCCCGCAAGGTCCGCGCGCTGATCAAGCGCGATTTCGAACATGCCTATGCCGCTGGCATCGACGCGATCCTGGCGCCGACCACCCCCAGCGCAGCCTTTGGCCTGGGCACTGCGGACAAGAGCAACCCGGTCGAGATGTATCTGAACGACGTCTTCACGGTGACGCTTAACCTTGCCGGACTGCCGGGCATTTCGGTTCCGGTGGGCCTGGACAGCCAGGGATTGCCGCTTGGAATGCAACTGATCGGTCGTCCTTGGGACGAAGGCGGGCTGTTGAACCTTGCGCAGGCACTGGAAACTGCGGCAGGCTTTACCGGGAAACCGGCGCGCTGGTGGTAAGCGCAGAACTGGAGTGTGCGTGATGCGAGGACTCGTGACGCTGGGGTTGCTGGCCCCCGTCCTGTCGTTGATGGCCTGTGCCGAGAATACGGGCTGGAACCCGAATTACAGCGCGATCAACAACGGCTCGGGCTATTCCAAATATCTTCGGCAACGCGAGGCGGCATTGCACGGGACCGGCCCGGTCCCGCAGGCCATTCCAATTCAATTGCCCGCGCAAGCGCCATCCGTGCTCGACGTGGGTGGAACGCCGACCTCGACCGTTCCGGCCAAGGTCCAGATCGTGACGAAAGATGGCACGCGCAGTGCCATGCCGGTGACGACGAGCGGACCCTATGCCGGGACGACGCCGGTGCTGGTGCGTTATGCCTATGAGCAGAAGCAGGCTCCGGGCAGTTCGATCTACAAGCGGACGGGTGGATCGGTCGCGCAGGCGGCGCGTCTTTGCAGCACCTATCCTTCGGTCGATGCCGCGCAGCGCGGCTTCATCTCGCAGGGTGGTCCGCTGATCGACCCGAAAGGGATGGACCCGGACGGCGACGGTTTCGTCTGTGGCTGGGATCCACGGCCGGTTCGGCAGTCGAACGGGCTTTGAGCCTGTCTCCGAACCACGGCGACCGGCGCGGGCAGCGGCCCGAGCTGATCGTGCTGCATTATACCGGCATGGCCGACGGGCCTTCGGCGCGGGCACGCCTTTGCGATCCCGAAGCCGAGGTCAGCGCGCATTGGCTGATCCACGAAAATGGCCTGACCGAGGCGCTGGTCCCCGAGGATCGGCGCGCCTGGCACGCGGGCGCGGGCAGTTGGCAGGGGCGCGCCGATGTGAATTCGCGCTCGATCGGCATCGAGATCGCCAACCCCGGCGACCGTCCCTTTCCTGAACCGCAGATGGCGGCGCTGGAAAGATTGCTCGCGGCGATCATGGCGCGCTGGGAGATTCCCGCCTCGGGCATCATCGCGCATTCCGACATGGCGCCCGAACGCAAGATCGACCCCGGCCCGCATTTCGACTGGCTGAGGCTGGCCCGTCAGGGATTGGCGCTTTGGCCCGAGGCGGCGGGTGCGGACCTGCCGCTGTCCGAAAGCCTGCGGCGGATCGGCTATCCCGACAGCCCGGCAACGCTTTCGGCATTTCGATTGCGGTTCCGGCCCTGGGCCGATGGCCCGGAAGAGGCCGAGGATCGCAGGCTTGCCGCCGCGCTGGCCTATAGCCGGGCGTAAAGCCGTTCGATCCGGCGGGCCTCGTCCTCCAGCCCGAAGGGCGGGTTGATGACGAACATGCCGGACCCGACCATGCCATGTCCCGGCCTTGCGGGCGGAAATCTCACCTCGGACAGCAGCGCCTGCGGGTGATCACGGCGCAAGGCGTCGACCATCGGTTTCTGGCGGTCGTCGGTCAGGATCGGATACCAAAGCGCGATGACGCCCACGTTCCATTTCCGCGCGATCTGGGCGATGTGGCGGGGAACGGCGTCGTAATCCGCCTTTACTTCATAGCTGGGGTCGATCAGCAGCAGCCCCCGGCGTGGCGTGGGCGGGCAGATGGCCTTGGCCATCGCGAATCCGTCCTGCCGGTGCAGATGCGCAAAGCCGCCGATGCGTGACAGCGCCTCGTGCTCGGTCGGGTGCAGTTCGGCCAGATGGGCCTCGTCCTCGGGGCGCAGGAAGTACCGCGCGATCAGCGGTGATCCGGGATAGGCGTCGGGGCCATGCAGGTCGCGAACCTGATCCAGCGCCCCGCGCAAGGGGTGGTCGGCGGGCAGCCAGTCCTCGGCCAAAGCGCGGGTGATGCCGGCGCGGGCCTCGCCGGTCTTTTCGGATTCCGGGCCGGACAGGTCGTAAAGCCCGCGCCCGGCATGGGTTTCCAGATAGCTCAGCGGCTTGGGCTTGAGCGTCAGGTAATCCAGCATCCACGCAAGCAGCGCGTGCTTCTGCAGGTCGGCCAGATTCCCGGCGTGATAGGCGTGCTGATAGGACAACATCCCCTGCGAATAACCGTCTTGTCCGGAAATGAAAAGCGGCGGTGCCCAGGGAGGAGGGGGCACCGCCGCGGAACGCCGGCCCAGGGAGGAGGAGGGGCCGCGTATTGGTGCGGCAATGGCAGGGAGGAGGAGGCCATTACCGCTAGCTGACGACCCAGGGAGGAGGAGGGGTCGTCGCATTCCTTGGTCCCGACAGTGGTTTTGTGGCGGCACCCTCAGGGAGGAGGAGGAGGGTGCCGCCTGAACCGCGAAGCCCAGGGAGGAGGAGGGGCTTCGCCGTGTCGGTGGCGGCATCCCCAGGGAGGAGGAGGGGGAGCCGCCGGAACCGTGAAACCCAGGGAGGAGGAGGGGTTTCACCGTAACTGTCGGCGGCGCCCTCAGGGAGGAGGAGAGGGGCGCCGCCTGAACTGCAGGACCCAGGGAGGAGGAGGGGTCCTACGGTATCTGGTCGGCGGCGCCCTCAGGGAGGAGGAGAAGGGCGCCGCCTGAACTGCGAAGCCCAGGGAGGAGGAGGGGCTTCACGGTATTGGAGCGGCGACATCCTCAGGGAGGAGGAGAGAGGATGTCGCCTGAACCCAGACCCAAGGGAGGAGGAGTGGGTCGGGTATTCTAATTCTTACTTCGAGCCCCAGGCGGCTTCGTAAGCCACGCTGCGGATCATCGAGCGGTTGATCCCCAGGTCGGCAAGCTCGCGACCCGACAGGTCGTTCAGCTCGCGGACGGTCTGGCGGAACAGGGCCCGACGCGCAAGGTAATCGCGCAGGTCGGCAAACAGGTTCCCGAAGCGTCCTTCGCCGCGTTGGGCGGCACCTTGGTTCAGATCCAGAACAGCCATATCATTCACTCTACTTTGGCGTTTGAGCTTCGGGTCTGTTTTCCGTTTCCGGCCCGTCGCTCTGTTAGGGCGAACATGCTCTTTTCGCTGCGCCTGCACAATAGCTGGGGGCGTGATGCTGCTATGCAGAAATGGAATGGCTTTTGAAAGTCCAAGGGTCAAGAGCTTCATAAACTTGGTTTTTTTGTTTTGCCTTTGGGTCAGTATCAAGGAATCCGCAATAATCCCCGGCAAGTTCTGTGAGGGATCAGGCGTTTAGTATTTCGGGGGGTGTCGGCGGCTTGCCGAGGGGCCGCGAAGTTGACATGCTGCCCCCGCTTTGAATCCGGAGGCGATATGGCCATTTCACGAGAAGTTGTGCTTTTCGAACTGCAGCAGATAGCGGTTCCGGGGGGCGGAAACCTGATCTCGGCCGATCTTGTCCGGGCCCTTACGGTGGATGGCGGGACCGTTCGATTCGTCATCGAGGCCGGTGATCCCGAGATTGCACGCAATCTTGCACCGGTCGAGGCCGAGGCGCAGAGGCGTCTTGCGGCACTGCCCGGCGTCGAGAAGGTCCAGATCGTGACGACCGCGCCGGCCGCCCCGCGCCGGGCTGCGGCGCCGGCGGGTGACGTGGTCGCCCGGTCGGGGCAGGCGGGCGCCGAACCGCCGCCCAGTCTCAAGATCGGACGACATCCGACCCCGCAGGCCGGGCCGGCCCCGGTCAGCGGCGTCGCGCGCATCCTGGCCATCGGTTCGGGCAAGGGTGGCGTGGGGAAATCCACGCTGACCTCGAACCTTGCCGTTGCGCTGGCACGGGCCGGGCGCCGGGTCGGGCTGCTGGATGCCGATATCTATGGTCCCTCGCAGCCGCGGATGCTGGGCCTGACCGGCCAGAAGCCAACCAGCGACGGCCAGATGATCGAGCCGCTTCACGCCCACGGCGTCACCGTCATGTCCCTTGGGCTGATGATGAAAGAGGGCGAGGCTCTGGTCTGGCGCGGTCCGATGCTGATGGGCGCGCTGCAGCAGATGCTGAACCAGGTGAAATGGGGCGAGCTGGACGTGCTGTTGGTGGACCTGCCGCCCGGCACCGGCGACGTGCAACTGTCCTTGTGCCAGAAGGCGCAGGTGACGGGGGCGTTGATCGTCTCGACCCCGCAGGACGTGGCGCTGATCGACGCGCGCCGCGCCATCGACATGTTCAACAAGCTGAAGACCCCTGTTCTGGGTCTGGTCGAAAATATGTCGACCTATATCTGTCCGAATTGCGGACATGAGGCGCATCTTTTCGGACATGGCGGTGTCGCCGCCGAGGCGAAGGAGCTGGGTCTGCCCTTCCTGGGCGAGATCCCCCTGAACCTAGACGTGCGGCTGGCGGGCGATTCAGGCACGCCGATCGCTGCGACCGAGGGCCCGGTGGCGCAGGCCTTTTCCCGACTGGCCGACCGGCTGATCGGCGGCGGCATGGCCTGACCTGGTCAGACCCGCATCCAATCTCAAGGGGGCCGCGTCGCGGCCCCTTTTTTCATGGTCGCGGAGGATCGGGAGAACTTCGGGATTTCATGGGAACGGGTCCCCAGATTCGAATCACCGCAGCGTGACTCGTCGTGAAGTCCCATGTTCGCCCGAGAATCGCGAGGCGCCCGGCGGGCCGTCTTATCGCTTTCGAGGGCCGTGGGCAGGGGGTCCGGCCGCGTTTTTGGGAAATTGTGGGATTTTTGCCCCACCTTTCCTGAACTACCATATGTAGTGGTTTGATCGCGCGAGACTTCCAAACCTTCCGTTCCGAAAGATGAGGTCAGATTCGGTTCGGCCGATGTTCACGGGCAAACTCCCGCTCGCGCCCCGATTGCAGCCAAACAAACCCATTGCGTCCCATGCATTCCCATGTCATCCCTTTCCTCACGGAAACGGGCTCAAGGGGCAACAAGACCCCAAGGCGAAAAGCAGGCTTCATACAGGCACCCGCTTTCCGAAAATGGCCTTTGTGGCGCGCGAGCAGCACCTCCCCCAGGTGGCGCAAACGCGAAGGTCGATCCCCGAAACTACGGGGCCCAGAGATGGGAACGAGGGCGGCGGATCGGGCAGTGGCAGCAGCCCGATCCGCCCTTTCCTTTTCCGGCAAACGGAAAAGGGCAGGGACAGTGGGAAGGAGCGCGGACAGTGGCGCGCAGGTTCAGAGGATCCGAAGAGGTCAAGGTCGACGCGAAAGGTCGCGTTTCGATCCCGGCCAAGTTTCGGCGGGTCTTCGAGGCGAGCGATCCCGACTGGTCCGCTGGCAAGCGCCCCCAGCTGGTCATCGTCTACGGCACCCGCGACTGGAAGCACCTGCAGCTGTTCACCATCGAGGCGATGGACGACATCGACGACCAGATCTCGAAACTGGGTCGCGGCAGCGCAGAGCGCAACTTGCTGGAAAACATCTATCACGGCCATGCCGAGGAAACCGAGATCGACGGCGATGGCCGCCTGGTCCTTCCGCAGAAGCTGCGCGAGAAGATCGGGCTTGTCGACAGCGCCTTCTTCATTTCGGCCGGCGACAGCCTGAAGGTGTGGACCCCCGAGAATTACGCCGACGAGGAGCGCCGCATCGAAGGACTGGTCCCGGATTTTGAACCGGGCGCCGATCCCCTGTCGCTGCTTGCCCCGGCCCACAAGGAAGAGGGGTAGGGGATGGCTCACACGGAAGATCCCCATATCCCCGTCCTGCTTGGCCCGCTTCTGCGGGCCGTTGCGCCTGTGTCCGGGACCTGGATCGACGGCACATTCGGCGCGGGCGGCTATGCCCGCGGGTTGCTGGCGCAAGGCGCGGACCGGGTCATCGGCATCGATCGCGATCCTTCGGTCTTTCGCATGGCGGCGGAATGGGCGGGCAGCCACGGCGACCGGCTGCGGCTGGTCGAGGGCACGTTTTCGGACATGGACCGGCTGGCGGGCGAACAGGTGAACGGGGTTGTCCTGGATCTGGGCGTCAGCTCGATGCAGCTTGACCAGGCCGAGCGCGGATTTTCATTTTTGCGCGACGGTCCGCTGGACATGCGCATGGGCGGCGACGGCCCGAGCGCGGCCGATCTGCTGAACACCGCGCCCGAAGCCGTCATCGCGGACGTGCTTTACCTGTACGGTGAAGAGCGTGCCTCGCGCCGCATTGCCCGCGCGATCGTCGCGGCACGCCCGCTGACCCGTACCGGACAGTTGTCCGAAGTCGTCTCATCCTGCCTGCCGCGGCCCAAGCCGGGGCAGAGCCATCCCTCGACCCGCGCCTTCCAGGCGATCCGCATCTGGGTCAATGACGAATTCGGCCAGCTGGTCGCAGGGCTTGCCGCGGCCGAGCGGGTGCTGAAGCCGGGCGGCAAGTTGGCGGTCGTCAGCTTCCATTCGCTTGAGGACCGGATCGTCAAGCGGTTCATGCAGGCGCGGTCGAACAGCGCGGGTGGGGGCAGCCGTCACGCGCCAGAGCTTGTGCAGACAGAGCCCGCCTTCAAGCTGCCCTTCCGTCGCGCCATCGGCCCGGACGAGGCGGAGCTTGCGCAAAATCCGCGTTCACGCTCGGCCTTGCTGCGCGTGGGCATCCGCACCGCAGCCTCCGCGGGCGGGGTTGATCCTGGATCGCTGGGCCTGCCCCGGCTGGATTACAGGGGTTCATGATGCGCTCTGTCCTTTACCTGCTGACGACATTGGTGGTGATGGGACTGGCTTTCTGGGCCTATCGCGAGAATTACAGCACGCAGGCCGCATTGACCGACCTGGGCAAGGCGCAGCACGAGATCGCGACCCTGCGCGAGGATCTGGGCGTGCTGCGCGCCGAGTGGTCCTATCTCAACCGCCCCGATCGCCTGCGCGAGCTGGTGAACCTGAATTTCGAGAAGCTGAAGCTCGTTCCTTTCAGCGCCGACCAGTATGTCGATGTTGGGCAGGTCGCGTTCCCGGTTCCTGTCGCGCCGCAACCTTCCGATCCCGCCGCCGCGCTGGCCGGCGCGGGTCTGGGGACAGGCGCGGTGCCCGTCGAACGCCCTGCCGGTTTCCCGCCGCTCAGACCACAGGAGAGGACGCCATGATCCGCACCCCCCTGCGCCCGCTGGCGCGCATTCTCCGGGCCCGCGAAAAAGGCGAGAATCCAGACGTCATCGAGGCCGAGAACCGCGCCCAGCGTCACGCCGTCATTCAGGACGGCGCGCGCCATCGGGCCGAGGGGCGGCTGTTCATCCTGGCTCTGGCCTTCGTGGGGGCTTTCGGGGTCGTCGGGGTGCGCATGGGTGCGCTCGCCTCGACCCATCCCAGTGAGCCGCAAACCCAGGTGACGGGCGCGCAGATCATGTCGCAGCGGGCGGACATAACCGACCGCTATGGACGCGTTCTTGCGACGAACCTGCTGACCCATTCGCTTTACGCCCATCCCCGTCAGATGGTCGATCCGCAGGGCGCGGCCGAAAAGCTGGCCGCGATCTTTCTCGACCTCGATGTCGAGCGTCTGAGGAAGGATTTCTCGGGCAAGCGCAGCTTCCTGTGGATCAAGAAGAAGATCTCTCCCGAACAGATGCAGGCGGTCCATGACATCGGCGAACCCGGCCTGTTGTTCGGCCCGCGCGAGATGCGGCTATATCCCAACGGGCGCATCGCCAGCCACATCCTTGGCGGCTCGACCTTCGGCAAGGAGGACGTGGCCAGCGCCGAGGTCGTCGGCGTCGCCGGCGTCGAGAAGGCTTTCGACCGCTGGTTGCGCGATCCCGCCAATGATGGTGCACCGCTGACCCTGTCGCTGGACCTGACCGTCCAGTCCGCGATGGAGGACGTGCTTGCCAATGGCATGAAGGTCATGAGTGCCAAGGGCGCGACCGCCGTGCTGATGGAGGTGAAGACGGGCGAGGTCGTGGCACTGGCCAGCCTGCCCGATTTCGACCCGAACGATCGGCCGCGGCCGCTGCTCAAGGGCGACGCGTCGGACAGCCCGCTGTTCAACCGGGCCGTGCAGGGGCAATACGAACTCGGCTCGACGTTCAAGATTTTCCCTGTCGCGCAGGCGCTGGACCTGAAACTGGTCAGCCCGACGACGATGATCAACTCGACCACGCCGATGAAGATCGGGAAGTACCTGATCAACGACTTCCACAGCTATGGCAGCCAGCTTTCGGTGACCGACATCATCGTGAAGTCATCGAACGTCGGGACGGTGCGCATCGCGCAATTGCTGGGCGCAGATCGCCAAAAGGACTTCCTCCAGAAGCTGGGCCTGTTTGAGCCGACGCCGCTGGAGTTGAGCGAGGCGCCGACCGGTCGTCCGCTGGTGCCGCAGCGCTGGCCTGCCGTGACCTCGGCCACCGTGGCATTCGGTCACGGGCTTGCGGCAAGCCCGCTGCATCTTGCGACGGCCTATGCCACCATCGCCAATGGCGGAAAGCGTGTCCGCCCGACGCTGGTTCATGAGCGCCAGCGCCGCGATGGCGAACAGGTCCTGTCCCCAGAGGCCGCCAAGACCGCGCTTGCATTGCTGCGCCAGGTCGTGACCCGCGGCACCGCCCGCTCGGCCAATATCGAGGGCTATGAGGTTGCGGGCAAGACCGGGACCGCCGACAAGCCGCGTCCGACGGGGGGCTATTACCACAACAAGAACGTCTCGACCCTGGCCTCGGTCTTTCCGGTCAGCGATCCGAAATATGTCCTGGTGCTGACGCTGGACGAACCTTCGGCCGGACTTGCCGGCGGCGGCGAAAGCCGGACGGCGGGCATGACCTCTGCACCGGTCGCGGGCGAGATGATCCGCCGCCTTGCCCCTCTGCTGGGGCTGCGCCCGATCACCGAACACCCGCTGCCCATGGTTGAACGGCCTTTGACAGATGGGCTAAAGCTCGTCTCGAACTGAGATACGAGGGTTGCGTGACTGACAGGACGATGCGGCTGTCCCTTCTGGGGCTAAGGGGGGACAAAGGGCGCGACCCCGAGGTGACCGGGATCTCGGTCGATTCCCGGACTGTTCAGCCGGGGCATCTGTTCGCGGCGCTGCCCGGATCGGCCCTGCACGGGGCAGAGTTCATTCAATACGCGCTGCGCCAGGGCGCCGCCGCGGTGCTGACCGATCGCGCCGGGGCCGAAATCGCGGCGCCCGTCCTGTCCGGCACTGATGCCGCGCTGGTCGTGGCCGAGGATCCGCGCGCCGTCCTGGCCGCCGCCGCCGCCTTGTGGTTTGGTCAGCAGCCCGACACCGTCGTGGGCATCACCGGGACTTCGGGCAAGACCTCGGTCGCAACCTTCACCCGGCAGATCTGGCAGGAACTGGGCCACCGCGCCATCAGCCTGGGCACCATGGGCGTGCAGGGCGACTATCAGGCGAAGCTTGCCCATACCACGCCCGACCCCCTGACGCTGCACCGGGTCCTTGCCGAGGCAGCCGCCATTGGTGTCACCCATGCCGCGATGGAGGCGTCTTCCCACGGGTTGGACCAGCGGCGGCTGGACGGGGTGCGACTGAAGGTCGGGGCCTTCACCAATTTCAGCCAGGACCACCTGGATTACCACAAGGACTTCGACGAATATTTCGCGGCCAAGGCGCTGCTCTTCAACCATGTGCTGGACGAGGGCGCGGGCGCAGTCATCAACATCGACGACGCCCGTGGCCGCCAGATGGCCGAGATTGCCCGTGACCGCGGACTGGACCTGACCACAGTGGGCCGCGATGGCGCGGCCGATCTGCGTATCCTGGGCCAGCGCTACGACGCCACCGGTCAGGATCTGCGATTCTCGTTCAAGGGCCAGGCACATCTGGTCCGGCTGGCCCTGATCGGAGGCTTCCAGGCAGAAAACGTGCTGGCCGCCGCAGGGCTTGCCATCGCTGCGGGGGATGAGCCCAGCCGCGTGATCGAGACATTGCCCAGCCTGATCACCGTGCGCGGCCGGATGGAACTGGCCGCAATGCGCGAAAATGGTGCCGCCGTCTTCGTCGATTACAGCCACAAGCCGGGCGCTCTTGCCTCGGCCCTGCAATCGCTGCGCCCGCATGTGATGGGCCGGATCATCGTGGTTTTCGGCGCGGGTGGCGATCGCGACCGGCTGAAGCGCCCGCTGATGGGTGAGGCGGCTCGCGACCATGCTGATCTGGTCTTTGTCACCGACGACAACCCCCGATCCGAGGATCCGGCCGCCATCCGTGCCGAGGTCATGGCCGGGGCGGGGCCTGACGCCATCGAGATTGGCGACCGGGCCGAGGCAATCCTGCGCGGCGTCGATGCCCTGCAGCCGGGTGACGCGCTGCTGATCGCAGGCAAGGGACACGAGACCGGCCAGATCATCGGCAGCGACATTTATCCCTTTGACGATGCCGAGCAGGCCTCGGTGGCCGTCGCGGCGCTGGATGGCAAGATATGACCCTTTGGACCTCGCAGGATGCCGCCGCCGCGACCGGTGGCCGCGTCACCCGTGATTTCGCGATCGGTGGCGTCTCGATCGATACCCGCACCATCCAGCCGGGGGACCTGTTCATTGCCCTGCAAGCGGCGCGGGACGGGCATGATTTCGTGGCGCAGGCGCTGGCCAAAGGCGCCGCCGCGGCGCTGGTCAGCCGTGTTCCCGAAGATGTGGCAGAGGATGCAGCCCTGCTGGTCGTCCCCGATGTCCTGGTCGCGCTTGAGGCGCTGGGCCGTGCGGGCCGCGCGCGGATGTCGGGCAAGGTGATCGCGATCACAGGATCGGTCGGCAAGACCTCGACCAAGGAAATGGCGCGTGTCGCGCTTGCCGGGCAGGGCAATATCCATGCTGCCGAAGCCAGCTACAACAACCATTGGGGAGTACCGCTGACGCTGGCGCGGATGCCGGCCGACACGGATTTCGCGATCATCGAGATCGGCATGAACCATCCGGGCGAGATCGAGCCGCTGGCGCGGCTGGCCCGCCCACATGTCGCCATGATCACCACCGTCGCCGCCGCCCATCTTGAGGCCTTTGGTGCGATCGAGGGGATCGCGCGCGAGAAGGGCGCGATTTTTCGCGGCCTGATCCAGCCGGGCACCGCCGTCATCCCCGAGGATCTGGCGGTGACGCCCTTGCTGCGTGATTGCGCCGACGAATCGGGCGCGATCGTGGTCGGATTCGGCCAGCAGGGCGTGGCGCGGCCGCTGAAAGCCGAGACTGCCGACGGCGCGACCCACGTGCGTGCGCGCATCCTGGGCGAGACGGTGGATTTCGATCTTGCCACGGCGGGAACGCATTTCGTGATGAACGCGGTTGGCGTTCTTGCCGCGCTGGCGGCGGCGGGCGCCGATGTCGCGGCGGCTGGAAAGGCGTTGTCTGCTTGGCAGCCCCCCTTGGGCCGCGGCGCGGTTGAGGAACTGGGCGGCATCCGCCTGATCGACGACGCCTATAATTCGAACCCGACCTCGCTTTCGGCGGGACTGGCAACGCTGGTCCGCCTGACCGGGGGCCGCCGTGTCGCGATCCTGGGCGACATGCTGGAACTTGGCCCCGAAGAAATCGAAATGCACCGCACCATGGCCGAGGACGCGGCCATGGCTGAGATCGATCTTGTTCATACCGCCGGGCCCCTGATGAAGGCGCTGCATGACGCGCTTCCCCCCACGCGGCGCGGCCAGCATGCCGAAAACGCCGCCGACCTTGCCGCACGGGTCGGCGATCTGGTCGCCGCCGGCGATATCGTGCTCGTGAAGGGGTCGAAATCGTCGAAAGTGTCAGCAGTGGTTGACGCCCTGCGCCGGACACGGCAAAGCACGCCGCCTGGCGAAAGGAAAGAGTAATGCTCTATTGGCTCGCGACGCTCTCCGACGGCGGGGATTTTTTCAACCTTTTCAGGTATATCACGTTTCGGGCCGGTGGGGCCTTCTTTACGGCGCTGATCTTCGGCTTTATGTTCGGTCGCCCGCTGATCGACCTTTTGCGGCGCAAGCAGAAAAAGGGCCAGCCGATCCGCGATGACGGACCGCAGAATCACTTCTCGAAGGCAGGAACCCCGACGATGGGGGGGCTGCTGATCTTGGCCGCCCTGGTCGTGGGCACGCTGCTTTGGGCGCGCCTCGACAATGGCTATGTCTGGATTGTTCTGGCTGTGACGCTGGGCTTTGCGGCGATCGGCTTTGCCGACGATTATGCCAAGGTGACCAAGCAGCACCATGCGGGCCTGTCGGGTCGCGTGCGTTTGCTGATCGGGCTGTGCATCTCGGCAGGGGCGGCGGCGGCGGCGGCATACATGCATCCCGCCGCGCTCAGCGGTCAGCTTGCATTGCCCTTCATGAAGGACGCGCTGATCAATCTGGGCCTGCTCTACATTCCCTTTTCGGTCCTCGTGATTCTGGGCGCGGCCAATGCGGTGAACCTGACGGACGGGCTGGACGGGCTTGCCATCATGCCGGTCATGATCGCCGCAGCGACTTTCGCGGTCATCGCCTACATGGTCGGGAACGCGAATTTCGCCAATTACCTCGGCGTTCACTTCGTCCCCGGCACCGGCGAGCTTGCGGTCTTCGTCGCCGCGCTGATCGGGGGCGGGCTGGGCTTTCTGTGGTATAACGCGCCGCCTGCGGCCGTGTTCATGGGCGATACCGGCTCGCTTGCGCTTGGCGGGGCGCTGGGTGCCATTGCGGTCGTCACCAAGCACGAGATCGTCCTTGCCATCGTCGGCGGCCTTTTCGTGGTCGAGGCGCTTTCGGTCATCATCCAGGTCCTCTACTTCAAGCGCACCGGTCGCCGCGTCTTCCTGATGGCCCCGATCCACCACCATTTCGAGAAGAAGGGCTGGGGCGAGGCGCAGATCGTGATCCGCTTCTGGATCATCGCGCTGGTGCTGGCCCTGATCGGTCTCGCGACGCTGAAGCTGCGCTGATCCCGTCGCCGTTTTCCAAATACCCTCGGGGGGTCCGGGGGGCGAAGCGCCCCCGGCCTCTCATCGCGAAGGAAAAAGCATGATCCCGGTTCAGGGTGTCGAAAACCAGACCATCGCAGTCCTCGGCCTTGGCCGGTCGGGGCGGGCCACCGCGGCCGCGCTTGCGGCGGGCGGGGCGAATGTCGTCGTCTGGGACGACGGCGTCGATACGCGTGAACAGGCGGCTGCCGAAGGCATGACCGTCCTTGACCTGACCCGCGACCAAAGCTGGGAAGGGGTCTCGGCCCTGATTACCAGCCCGGGCATCCCGCACCTTTATCCCCGTCCCCATCCTGTCATCGCCAAGGCCTATGAGCTTGGCGTGCCGGTCGACAACGATATCGGGCTGTTCTTCCGCAGCTTTGCGACGCGTGACTGGGACCAGTTCGATACCGCACCGCGCGTGATCGCGATCACCGGGTCGAACGGCAAGTCGACGACCACCGCCCTGATCCATCACATCCTGAAAGAGGCGGGCCGTCCGACCCAGATCGGCGGCAATATCGGAACCGGCGTGCTGTCGCTGGAACCCGCCCATGATGGCGAGGTGATCGTGCTTGAGCTTTCCAGCTATCAGACCGATCTGGCCCGCGCGCTGACCCCCGACATCGCGGTCTTCACCAATCTTTCGCCCGATCACCTGGACCGTCATGGCGGCCCCGGCGGCTATTTCGCTGCCAAGCGCCGGCTGTTCGCCGAAGGCGGGCCGGATCGAGCCGTGATCGGCGTTGACGAGGCCGAGGGGCGATATCTTGCGAACCAGCTGGGCATGGGACCGGCGGACGATCGGGTGATCCGGGTTTCCTCGGGTCAGAAGCTGGAAGGCTTCGGCTGGTCGGTCTTTGCCCGCAAGGGGTTCCTGTCGGAATATCGCAAGGGCCGTCAGGTCGCCTCGATCGACCTGCGCGAAGTGACGGGCCTGCCAGGCGAGCACAACCACCAGAACGCCTGTGCCGCCTATGCGGCCGCCCGTTCGGTCGGGATCGCCCCGCGCGAGATCGAGCGCGCCTTCCACAGCTTCGCTGGCCTGCCGCATCGCAGTCAGACCGTGGCCGAGATCGGCGGCGTGCGCTGGGTCAATGACAGCAAGGCCACCAATGTCGACGCCGCGGCCAAGGCGCTGAATGCCTTTACCAACATCCGGTGGATTGCGGGGGGCATGGGCAAGGAAGGCGGGATCGAGGCGCTGGGGCCGCATCTGGGCCAGGTGGTTAAGGCCTACCTGATCGGCCACTCGGCCCGCGATTTCGCCTTGCAGATCGGCCAGACCCCCTATGAGATCGCCGAAACGATGGAGCAGGCGGTCGCCCGCGCCCGAGAAGAGGCGCAGCCGGGTGACACCGTCCTGCTGGCACCCGCCGCAGCCAGCTTTGACCAGTATCCGAATTTCGAGAAGCGGGGCGAGCATTTCACCCAGCTGGTCAATGCGCTGAAGGACTGACGCGACAGCTTCAAGCACAAAGAAAAAAAGGCCCCGCATCGCGGGGCCTTTGTCGTTCGGTTGCGCTGGCTCAGAAGTTGTAGCCGATGCGCATCCCGATGCCCCAAAGGTCGTTGCCCGACATCTTGGCGCGTTTCTCGTCCGGGGTTCCGGTTTCGGCATAGGCATCGCCCAGCTTCATGTAGCTGATGCCGGTGGTGATCTTGATCTGGTCCATCGTGTAGATCGCGGCCACCGTCACGCCCTTGCGTCCGTTCGTCGGCGCCAGCGGGGACACCAGGTCGTCGGTTTCCGGCTCATATGTGATCGAGGCGGTGCCCGACCAGTTCTCGGTGAACTTGCGGCCGATGCCGATGGTATAGGTCGTCGTGTCCTCAAGCTCGACCAGGCCGTCCTCAACGCCGAAGCCGCCGGGCGGGGCCGAGACCAGGACCTGCGGATCGACCTTGAATTCGGACCATTTCACCCAGCGGATCGAGCCGTAAAGCAGCGTGTCCGCGGCCACACCGGTCTGACCTTCAAGCACCCAGGAACGCGGCGTCTTGACCGTAGTGCTGCTGTCCACATCGATCGGGGGCAGCGCACCGGCGATGCCGGGATGCGTCTCGGTCGTGTCGAAATCATGTTCGATCGGAGAGTTGTAGGTCAGCGAGATGCGCGCCGCGATATCGGGGACTTCATAGGATGCACCCGCGACCCAGCCCACGCCCCAGGCGCCGTCCAGATCGACGTTGTAGCCGGACAGAGGGCCATAGGCGAGGCCCTGCAATGTCACGTTGCCGTCCGCATGAGAGCCGCGCAGACCACCATGGACCGAGAAGTTGTTCTCGAACTTGTAGCGCAGCAGTGCGGTATAAGTCGTCGAGTTCACCTCGACCGCGGTTCCGCCCAGCATCAGCGAACCCGAGGGATCATACAGGATGTCCGCGCCGAAGGGCTGCTCCATGATGAAGGCGCCCGACAGGTTGTCGGTGAACTGCTGCTTGTAGGCCAGGCCCATGAAGCCATAGCCCTGCGCGACGTCGCCCGTCTTGCTGCCGCCATAGATGTCGAGATCGCGGCCCGAGACATCCGGGGTCACACCGCCGAAGCTGAGTTCCAGATATTTGCCCTGTTCGAACAGCACCGCGATCGATTGCGGCGCGCGCTCGATGCCTCCGGCCAGGACTGGTGCGGCGCTGGTCAGCAACAGGGCCAGCCCGGTCATCGTCTTTTTCATGTTTTCCTCCCATTCGTGGCCCAAAGGCCTGAGCCGAGCTTTTGGCCGCGGTGACGCCCCCGTCAATCGTATGGCCTGACTGACGCGACGTCGAAAGGGGCGTTCAATCATTAGGCGTGTCGGTGCGACCACTCTACAACAGCCGCGATCCTCGCGCGGTTCGCGACGGCCCACGATTCCACCGTGTTTGCGCTGGACATTCCTGCGTCTCCGTGAAATGGGAAACTGCCAAACGAACCCCTGACAAGGATGCTCCCATGCAGATTCGTGAGGCTTTGACCTTCGACGATGTTCTTCTCGTACCTGCGGCATCCTCGGTGATGCCCTCGACGGCGGATGTGACCACTTGGGTCACAAAGCAGATCCGGATGAACATTCCCCTGCTCTCCAGCGCCATGGACACCGTCACCGAGAGCCGCATGGCGATCGCGATGGCCCAGGCGGGCGGGATCGGTGTGATCCACCGCAATTTGACCGCCGAACAGCAGGCGGACGAAGTGCGCCGCGTGAAGCGGTTCGAATCCGGCATCGTCTATGATCCGGTCACGCTGCGCCCCGACCAGACCATCGCCGACGCCAAGGCGCTGCAAGAGCGCTATAACGTCACCGGCTTTCCGGTGGTGGATGACGAGGGCCGCGTCGTCGGCATCATCACCAACCGCGACATGCGTTTTGCCAGCGACGACCGCACCCCGGTTCGTGCGGTGATGACGGCGCAGGATCTTGCCATCCTGCACGAGCCCGCTGACCGGGCACAGGCGATCAACCTGATGAAAGAACGCCGGATCGAGAAGCTGCTGATCACCAATGGTCAGGGCAAACTGACCGGTCTGCTGACCCTGAAGGATACCGAGAAATCGGTCCTGAACCCGCTGGCCTGCAAGGACGAATTGGGCCGCCTGCGCGTCGCCGCGGCCTCGACCGTGGGCGACGAGGGTTATGAGCGCAGCCTTGCGCTGGTCGAAGCCGGGGTCGACATGGTGGTGATCGACACCGCGCATGGCCATTCCGAGGGCGTGGCCCGTGCCGTGAGCCGGATCAAGGCGCATTCGAACGAAGTCCAGGTCGTCGCCGGCAACGTCGCCACCGCAGAGGCCGCGCGCGCGCTGGTCGATGCCGGTGCCGATGCGATCAAGGTGGGGATCGGCCCCGGCTCGATCTGCACGACCCGCATCGTCGCGGGCGTCGGCGTGCCGCAGCTGACCGCGATCATGGATGCGGTCCGGGGCGCGGGCGATATCCCGGTCATCGCGGATGGCGGCATCAAGTTCTCGGGCGACTTCGCCAAGGCCATCGCCGCCGGCGCAAGCTGCGCGATGGTCGGTTCGGCCATTGCGGGTACCGACGAAAGCCCCGGCGAGGTGATCCTGTACCAGGGCCGGTCCTTCAAGTCCTATCGCGGCATGGGCAGCCTGGGTGCCATGGCGCGCGGTTCGGCCGACCGCTATTTCCAGAAGGATGCGGCCTCGGACAAGCTGGTCCCCGAGGGGATCGAGGGTCAGGTGCCCTACAAGGGCACGGCCTCGGCGGTGATCCACCAGCTGGTCGGCGGTCTGCGCGCGGCAATGGGCTATACCGGCAACGCCACCGTGGCCGAGATGCGGGGCGGTTGCGAATTCGTCCGCATCACCGGCGCGGGCCTGAAGGAAAGCCACGTCCACGACGTGCAGATCACGCGCGAAAGCCCGAACTACCGCATGGGCTGAAACGGGCAGGGCGGCCCTGCGCCGCCCGCCTTTCGACTGTGGCAACGGAATCTTAAGCCCGGTCCGGTATCCAGACGCGATATCGCCGCTGCCGGGATTCCATGTCTGCCTTGCGTCGCCCCGCCGTTCTGCTGATCCTTGGCCTTCTTTGGGCCGGCCGCGCACTTGGCCAGCCCGGTGCCGAGGTTTGCGAATGGGCGGCGGCGCAGGCGGCCCGCGAAACCGGCGTGCCCGCCGACATCCTGGGCGCGCTGACCCTGACCGAAACGGGCCGGCGTCTTGATGGCGTGGTCCGGCCCTGGGCCTGGAGCGCCAATGCCGAAGGTGAAGGGACGTGGTTCGACGATCCCGGCAGCGCGATCGCCTTTGCCGAGGATCGGATCAGGTCGGGGCGCAGCAATCTTGATATCGGGTGCTTCCAACTGAACTATCGCTGGCATGGCGCGCAATTCGCCTCGGTCGCGCAGATGTTCGACCCGCTTGAGAATGCGCGCTATGCCGCCCGCTTCGTCAGCGACCTCTACCGAGAGACGGGCGACTGGCGGCGGGCCGCGGGTGCGTTCCATTCGCGCACCGCGGTTTATGCCGACCGCTATCTTGCGCGGTTCGACACGTTGCGCGCGACGCTGAAGGAACGCGGGTTCCAGGGCATGACCGGCACCCCCGAAACCTATAACAGCTTCGCCTCGGTCGCGGCGGACAGCCGCCAGCGCGTCCGCCAGCGGCTGATGTTGCTGGGCGCGCCGCCCGGAACCGCGGTGACGGGGACCCCCGGGTCTTTGGCCGCGATCGGTGCCGGGCGGGGCAGTGCGATCACAGCGGCGCGCGGGCCGCTGGTTCCGCTGCACGGGGGCGGACCGCTGTTCGATGATCCGACCCTGCCGCCCCCGCCGGATAACGAGGGGTCATAACTTGACATCGCCCGGCAGAGTGACTTTCTGGGCAAAACCTTTCCAGCCCGCGAATTGCCATGACTCCCGCCGCCCGCGCACAGGCCGCCATCACCGTTCTCGATCAGGTCCTGTCGGGCGAAGCGGCCGAGGCTGCGCTGATTCGCTGGGCAAGGAACAGCCGTTTCGCCGGGTCCGGTGACCGCGCGGCGGTGCGTGACATAGTTTTCGATGCGCTGCGGCGGATGCGTTCGCGTGCGGCACTGGGCGGCGCGCTGAGCGGGCGGGGCCTGATCCTTGGCATGTGCCGCGACGAAGGCACCGATCCCGCCCAAGTCTTTACCGGCGCGCCTTATGCACCCGCCATGCTTGAACCGGCGGAAGTTCAAAGCCAGCGCGCGTCCAGCCCGGCCGAGGCGATGGACCTGCCGGACTGGATGCAGCCGCTTTGGCGGGACGCCCTGGGGGAAACGGCTGCGGATGTCGCTGCCGCGATGCGGGACCGTGCCCCGGTCTGGCTGCGGGCGAACACGCTTCGCGCGAGCCCTGACGAGGCGCTGGCCGCGCTGGAGCGGGATGGAATCGTTGCCCGCCCGTCTGCGAAGCTGGCAAGCGCGCTGGAGGTAATCGAGGGCGCGCGCCGCGTCTCGGCCTCGGGCGCCTATGCCGATGGGCTGGTCGAGCTTCAGGATCTGTCGCCGCAACTGGCCTGCGCGGCGCTGCCGCGGGTCGGATCGGCGCTGGATTATTGCGCGGGCGGCGGCGGCAAGGCGCTGGCGTTGGCGGCCGCCGGTGTCACCCGCATCGTCGCCCATGATGTCGAAGCTTCGCGCATGGCGGACCTGCCCGGCCGTGCCAAGCGCGCCGGGGCGCGCCTGCGCATTGCCGCGCCCGGTCGCGTCGAGGGGAAATTCGATCTGGTCCTGACCGACGTGCCCTGTTCCGGCAGCGGGACGTGGCGGCGGACACCAGACGCGAAATGGCGGTTGGACCGTGCCGGTCTGGACCGGCTGGTCGCGCTGCAGGCCCGGATCATGGACGAAGCTGCCGCCTTCGTCGCCCCGGGCGGGCATCTGGCCTATATGACCTGCTCGGTCTTCGAACAGGAAAACGCAGAACAGGTCGCGACCTTCCGCGAGCGCAGCGATTTCGAGCCTGTCAGTGAGCTTCGGCTGACGCCGCTGAACGCCTCGGACGGGTTCTATCTTGCGCTGATGCGCCGGCGTTAACCCGCGATTAACCGACTGCGGATACTGACTTCCCATGCAGGGGGAGGACGCATGGCATTCGCAGGTCTGACGCGGCAATGGATGGCGGCGCTTCTGGGGATGGCGATGGCCATCTGCGCGGGCTTCGCGATTTGCTCCATGAATGCGCGCGACAGGGCCGCACATGAGCCCGCAGGGCTGGCCCTGCTTGGGGCAGTGCTGGGGATCGGCCTTCTGGGCCTGTTCCTGCCGATGGGGCGCATGGCCTCGACGTGGCAGCGGCGGCGCGCATTGGCGCGGCTGCGGCAAAGGCTGCGGACGGATCCCGGTGTGACGCTGGTGATCGACCGGGAGGGGACCATTGCCGCCCAGACCCAGCGCGCGCGCGAGCAGATGGGCGAACTTGTCGGCAGTCAGGCGGGCGATCTTTTGGGCAGGTCCAATGCCGATCCCGCCGCCGCGCTGCGGGATATTGCCCAACTGCTTCTGCGCAACCGCGAATGTCGCGTGGATCTGGCGGAAGCGGGCGTTTTTCTGGTCCGCCGCGATCCCAAGGGGGGGCAGATCTGGACTGCCGCCGACCCCTCGCATCTTCCGTTGCCGGTCGACCCGGCCACGCAGGTCGACGAATTCGAAACGCTGCCAGTCCCCCTGCTGCGGCTTGATGCCGCGGCGCGGATCCTGCGCCTCAACGATGCCGCACGGCAGCTTCTGGGCGACGCGCAGCCGGGCCAGCCGCTTTCCGCGCTTCTGGACGGGCCGGGGCGCGAGATCGGCGGTTGGGTGTCGGACATCTGCTTCGGGCGGACTGTGGGCGGGGCCGAGGTATTGCATCTGAAGGGCGACGGCGGCGACCGCTTCCTTCAAGTCAGCCTGACGCGCGGAGAAGGCGATTACGCCACCGCCGTCCTGTCGGATGCAAGCGCGCTGAAGACGCTCGAGGCGCAATTCGTCCAAAGTCAGAAGATGCAGGCGATTGGCCAGCTCGCGGGCGGAATCGCGCATGACTTCAACAACCTGCTGACGGCGATCACCGGTCATTGCGACCTGCTGATGCTGCGCCACGACAAGGCCGACCCGGATTTCGCCGACCTCGACCAGATCAGCCAGAACGCCAATCGTGCGGCCGCGCTGGTGCGGCAGTTGCTGGCCTTTTCGCGCAAGCAGGTGTTGAAACCGCAGATCATCGACCTGCGCGACACGCTGTCGGATCTTACGCATCTGCTGAACCGGCTGGTCGGGGAAAGGGTGGTGCTGACCTTCGACCATGATCCCTCGCTGCGGATGATCCGGGCTGACCGTCGCCAGCTGGAACAGGTGATCATGAACCTTGTGGTCAATGCCCGCGACGCCATGCCCGCCGGTGGTGACATTGCGATCAGGACCGACAACATGCAGCTGGATCAGGCGACCGAGGTCGGTCGCGCGCGGCTGCCTGCCGGAGATTACGTCCGGGTCGAGGTTCATGACCAGGGTTGCGGCATCCCGCCCGAGGAACTGACCAAGATCTTCGAACCGTTTTATACCACCAAGCGTACGGGCGAGGGGACGGGGCTGGGGCTGTCCACCGCTTATGGCATCGTCAAGCAGACTGGCGGCTATATCTTCTGCGACAGCACGCCCGGAGTCGGCAGCGTCTTTTCACTGTTCTTTCCCGCTCATGACCGGTCGCTGGCGACCGAGGAACCCGAAGAGGCACCCGCCCAGCCCCTGGTCACGCGTGCCGAGGCAGAAGCCACGGTCCTGCTGGTCGAGGATGAGGCCCCGGTCCGCGCCTTTGCCAGCCGGGCGCTGAAACTGCAGGGCTATGCCGTGCTGGAGGCCGCCAGCGCCGAAGACGCGCTGACCCTGCTTTCGGATCAGCGGCTGGTGGTCGATGTCTTCGTGACCGATGTCGTCATGCCGGGCATGGACGGTCCGGCCTGGGTCCGGTCCGCGCTGCGCGACCGCCCCCAGACCCGCGTGATCTTCATCTCGGGTTATGCCGAGGACGTCTTTGCCGAAGGGCACGCGCCGGTGCCGAATTCGGCCTTCCTCGCCAAGCCCTTCTCGCTTTCGGACCTGACGGCTCTGGTCGGCCGCCAGTTGGCACGCAAGCTGGAGGCCTAGGCCGCGACCATGCAAAGCGAATCGTAAAGCGCCACGTCGCGATGCAGGAAGCGGCGCAGCATCGCCTCGTGCTCATCACTCAGCGAGACGTCGACCGCTGGCGGGACGTTGACGCGCGGCAGGCTGATGGCACAGTCAAGCCGATCTTCAAGGAAATGGGTCAGGTCCTGCATCTCCTCATAGCGGAAGATGCGGTCGACCCGATCCTCGCTCCGGGTCAGGAAGTCGCATTGCATCCCGATCTGGCGATAGGTTTCCGCCGATCCGGCATAGGACTGCGCGAATTGCGAGAAGGTGACACCATCCATCGCGTGGTCGGGATCATCGATATCGTCGCGGTGGCGAAAGCGGTACCAGCTGCGCAGCCATCCGATCGGTTCGCGCATCAGCGCGACGGTGGTGAACCTGTCCCCGGTCATCTGGTGCAGCCAGGGTTCGATATGGCGGCGATAGCTGCCCAGATCGGTGTGCTTCAATTCCGCGGGCCGCTGGACGGCGACATTGGCCAGGGATTCCAGCGCTGCCTCGACCGCGGTCGAGCCTGCCTTGGGGGTCGCCAGAAAGACGAGCCGTTTCTCCCAAAAAATCAGCATCTTGTTCCATTTCGTGCGATTGGTGGGCGGTCAGGAAATAGCGGCAGGGCGGATCGCTGTAAATCTTTTCTTAATTTCTGCCCCTCAGGATCGACCGTGAGGCGGTGGAAGAATGTGGCGAATCGGCAAGCTGTTCTTGCTTTCTTTCGCGAATTCCCCCACAAAGAGAACAACCCGTGAACATGTGACGGGCGGGCACTGATTGCCCCGACGGGCGGGGTATGAAATAAGCATGGGGACCGCATGGCAGGGGCAACACTTTTCGACATGAACGACAAGCGATCGGCAGACAAGCAGAAGGCTCTGGACAGCGCGCTGGCCCAGATCGAACGGCAGTTCGGCAAGGGTTCGATCATGAAGCTGGGGGGCGACAATCCCGTGGCCGAGATCGAGGCGACATCGACCGGTTCGCTTGGCCTTGATATCGCGCTGGGCATCGGCGGCCTGCCGAAGGGCCGGATCATCGAGATCTTTGGCCCGGAAAGTTCGGGCAAGACCACGCTGACCCTGCATGTGGTGGCCGAAGAACAGAAAAAAGGCGGCGTCTGCGCCTTTGTCGACGCGGAACACGCACTTGATCCGCAATATGCCCGCAAGCTTGGCGTCAACCTGGACGAGTTGCTGATCAGCCAGCCCGATACCGGCGAACAGGCACTGGAAATCGTCGACACGCTGGTGCGTTCGGGCGCGGTGAGCCTGGTCGTGGTGGACTCGGTCGCGGCGCTGACGCCGAAGTCCGAGATCGAAGGCGACATGGGCGACATGCAGATGGGCAGCCAGGCCCGCCTGATGAGCCAGGCGATGCGCAAGCTGACCGCCAGCATCGGCCGCAGCAACTGCATGGTCATCTTCATCAACCAGATCCGCATGAAGATCGGCGTGATGTTCGGCAACCCCGAAACCACGACCGGCGGCAATGCGCTGAAATTCTATGCTTCGGTCCGCCTCGATATCCGCCGTACCGGCTCGATCAAGGACCGGGACGAGGTCGTGGGCAACGCGACCCGCGTCAAGGTCGTCAAGAACAAGGTGGCGCCGCCCTTCCGCCAGGTCGAATTCGACATCATGTACGGCGAAGGCATCTCGAAGGTTGGCGAGCTGATCGATCTGGGCGTCAAGGCCGGCGTCGTCGAGAAGTCGGGATCCTGGTATTCCTATGGCGACGAACGCATCGGCCAGGGTCGTGAGAATGCCAAGCAGTTCCTGCGTGACAATACGGAAATCGCCTTCGCGATCGAAGACAAGATCCGCGCCAGCCACGGTCTTGATTTCGGCGCCGGCGACGAAGGCGACGACTCGCTGACCGAGGACTGATCGCCGAAGATCGCCATCCGCGCGTCCCGCTGATCCGGGGCGCGTTTTTCTTTGCTGCGTCCCGGTCCCTTGTACCAGCGTTCCGGCTTTACGCCCGCGCCCCCCTCGGTTATTTGCGGACTCTGCCCATCCGGAAAGATTGCGCCATGCCCAGCTTGAACGACATTCGCTCGACGTTTCTGAACTTCTTCGAACGCAACGGCCACCGTGTCGTCCAATCCAGCCCGCTGGTTCCACGCAACGACCCCACGCTGATGTTCACGAATTCGGGGATGGTGCAGTTCAAGAACCTGTTCACCGGGGTTGAGACGCGGGACTACAAGCGCGCGACCACCGCGCAGAAATGCGTTCGCGCCGGGGGCAAGCACAACGACCTGGACAATGTGGGCTATACCGCGCGGCACCACACCTTCTTCGAGATGCTGGGGAACTTCAGCTTCGGCGACTATTTCAAGACGCAGGCGATCCCCTATGCCTGGGAATTGCTGACGAAGGATTTCGGCATTCCCAAGGACAAGCTTCTGGTCACCGTCTATCACACCGATGACGAGGCCGCCGATATCTGGAAGAAGGTCGCGGGCCTGTCGGACGACCGGATCATCCGCATCCCGACCAGCGACAACTTCTGGCAGATGGGTCCGACCGGTCCCTGCGGCCCCTGCACCGAGATCTTCTTCGACCACGGCGACAAGATCTGGGGCGGCCCGCCCGGTTCGGCGGACGAGGATGGCGACCGCTTCATCGAGATCTGGAACCTCGTCTTCATGCAGAACGAGCAGTTCGAGGACGGCTCGATGCGCGCGCTTGACATGCAGTCGATCGACACCGGCATGGGGCTGGAGCGGATCGGCGCGCTTTTGCAGGGCAAGCACGACAACTACGACACCGACCTGATGCGCAGCCTGATCGAAGCGTCGGCGCATGCGACCTCGAACGACCCGGATGGGCCGGGCAAGGTGCATCACCGCGTCATCGCCGATCACCTGCGTTCGACCAGCTTCCTGATCGCCGACGGTGTCATGCCCTCGAACGAGGGGCGGGGCTATGTCCTGCGGCGGATCATGCGCCGGGCCATGCGCCACGCCCATATCCTGGGTGCCAAGGACCCGGTCATGCATAAGCTGGTCCCGGCGCTGGTGCGCGAAATGGGCGCGGCCTATCCTGAACTTGGCCGCGCGCAGGCCCTGATCGAAGAAACCTTGAAGCTGGAGGAGACCCGCTTCAAGCAGACGCTGGACCGCGGTCTGCGCCTGCTGGATGACGAACTCGGGAAGCTGCCCGAAGGGGTGAACCTGCCCGGCGAGGCGGCGTTCAAACTTTACGACACCTATGGCTTCCCGCTGGACCTGACGCAGGATGCCCTGCGCGAAAAGGGCCGCGCGGTCGATACCGCTGGGTTCGACAGCGCCATGGCCGAGCAGAAGGCCAAGGCGCGTGCCGCATGGGCAGGCTCGGGTGAAACCAAGGATGCCGCGATCTGGTTCGACCTGGCCGAACAGCACGGCGCGACCGAATTCCTAGGCTATGACACCGAGGAGAGCGAAGGCCAGATCCTGGCGCTGGTGCAGGACGGCGCGGCAGTCGAGACCGCGGGCGAGGGTCAGCAGATCCAGATCGTCGTGAACCAGACGCCCTTCTACGGCGAATCCGGCGGCCAGGTTGGCGATACCGGCCTGATCAAGACCGAGACCGGTGCCGCACGCGTCACCGACACGAAGAAGGCCAATGGTCTTTTCGTCCATGTGGCCGAGGTCACGCTGGGCACGATCAGCCGCGGGCAGGGTGCACAGCTTGCTGTCGAGCACGACCGCCGCGGCGCGATCCGGGCGAACCACTCGGCCACGCACCTGCTGCACGAAGCCCTGCGCCGCGCGCTGGGGGAACATGTCGCGCAGCGCGGCAGCCTGAACGCCCCCGACCGTCTGCGCTTCGACTTCAGCCACACCAAGGCCTTGACGGCCGAGGAAATCTCCCAGGTCGAACGCGAGGTGAATGACTTCATCCGCCAGAACACCCCGGTCGAAACCCGGATCATGACCCCGGACGACGCCCGCGGCCTTGGTGCGCAGGCCCTGTTCGGCGAGAAATATGGCGATGAGGTCCGCGTCGTGTCGATGGGCGAGCTGCAAGGCTCGGGCAAAGGCATCGGCGGCAAGACCTATTCGCTGGAACTGTGCGGCGGCACCCATGTCGCGCGCACGGGCGACATCGGGATGTTTGCGCTGACCTCGGAAACCGCGTCCGCCGCCGGCATCCGCCGGATCGAGGCGCTGACCGGTCAGGCCGCGCTGGATGCGCTGCGCCGCGTCGATGGCGAGCTTGCCGAGGTCGCGGGTATCGTCAAGGCGCAGGCCGGCGATGTCGTGAACAAGGTTCGCGCGCTCGCCGACGAGCGCAAGGCACTGGCCAATGAGGTCGCGCAGCTGAAGCGCCAGTTGGCGATGGGCGGTGGTTCGGACGAGGCGCCGAAGGAAATCAACGGAATCAAGCTGATTGCCCGTCGTGTCGATGGCGTCTCGGGGAAGGAGCTTGGCCCGCTGGTCGACGAGATGAAGGCGCGTCTTGGCTCGGGCGCCGTGGTCGTTCTGGCCGAGGCCGACGGCAAGGCTACGGTCGCGGCGGGCGTGACGCCGGACCTGACCGGCCGCGTCACCGCGGTCGAGCTGGTCCAGGCTGCGACCGCAGCACTAGGCGGCAAGGGCGGCGGTGGCCGTCCCGACCGCGCCCAAGGCGGTGCACCCAGCCTTGACGCTGCCGACAGCGCCATTTCCGCCGTCGAAACCCTGATCGGAGAGAAAGCATGACCGCGCTCTGGATTGCCCATGTGAACGTCACCAACCCGGAATCCTACGGCGAATATGCAAAGCTTGCGGGTCCGGCCATCGCGGCGCATGGCGGCGTGTTCCTCGCGCGCGGCACGCGCTATGTCCAGCTTGAGGGGAATGAACGGGCCCGCAATGTCGTGGCGCGCTTCCCCAGCGTCGAGGATGCGGTCGCCTGCTACAACTCGGACGAGTACCAGGCGGCGCTGGAACATGCCAAAAATGCCGCAGAGCGCGATCTTGTGATCGTCGAAGAAAACCCGGCCTGAGACTTCTTGATGATTCTTCAGGGCTTTCGTGCCAAGATTTCTGGAAAAGGCGCGAAAGGGGACAGGCATGTGTCGTTGGGCAGCCTATATCGGCAGTCCGATCTTCCTTGAGGACGTGATCTGCCGGCCCGGCCATTCGCTGGTCCGGCAAAGCCATGGCGCTACGCAGTGCCATACGCCGGTCAATGCGGACGGCTTTGGCATGGCTTGGTACGGCGAACGGGAAGAGCCGGGCCTTTACCGCGACATCATGCCCGCCTGGTCCGACAGCAACCTGAAAAGCCTGACCGCGACGCTGAAATCGCACCTGTTCCTGGCCCATGTCCGGGCCTCGACGGGGACGGCCACCAGCCGGAACAATTGCCATCCCTTCGTGGTCGGAAAATGGGCCTTCATGCATAACGGCCAGTTCGGCGGGTATGAACGCTTCCGCCGCCATGCCGAGGTGATGATCCCCGACGAGTATTATTCCCATCGCAAGGGCGCGACCGACAGCGAGGCGCTGTTTCTTGTCGCGCTTGGCGAGGGACTCGCCGAGGATCCCGCCGGTGCCATGGCCCGCGCCACCGCCCGGTTCGAGGCGCTGGCGGTGCAGCGGGGCGATGCGCCTCATGTTCGGTTGACCGCTGCATTTTCGGATGGCCAGCGGCTATATGCGCTGCGCTATGCCAGCGACGATCAGGCGCCGACGCTGTATCACCGCTGGTCTGACAAGCGTGGCGGTCGTGCGGTGGTCTCGGAACCACTGGAAAGCGACGAGAACGACTGGCTGGAGGTTCCCACGCAAAGCTTCTGCGTCTTTGATGGCCCGGATCTGGTGGTGACCCCCTTCGTGCCGAACGCACTGCGCGAAGCCGCCTGAAGCGGCCTCGCGTCATTCACCGTTTCTCAAATACCCATGCGAGGCATCCAGCCGCGACTCGGGTGCTGATCGGAGCTCAGGCCGGCTCCGACAGCACCAGGCCGCCTTCCCGGATCAGGAATTCGACGATATCGGCGATGCCCTTGCCGTGGCGAAGTTGCGCCATGACAAAGGGACGTTCCCCGCGTGCGTGGCGCGCGTCGCTTTGCAGAAGTTCGACATCGACGCCGACATGCGGGGCCAGGTCGGTCTTGTTCACCACCAGCAGATCCGAGCGCGTCAGCCCCGGACCACGCTTGCGCGGGATGTCCTGGCCGGCGGCTGTATCGATGACATAGATCGTCAGGTCGGCCAGTTCGGGGCTGAAAGTCGCGGCCAGATTGTCGCCGCCCGATTCGATCAGGATCAGATCCAGATCGGGAAAGGCGGCGCGCAGATCGGCCACGGCAGCCAGGTTGATGCTGGCATCCTCGCGGATGGCAGTATGCGGGCAGCCGCCGGTCTCGACACCGCGGATGCGCTCGACCGGCAGGACCTGGGCGCGCATCAATGCCTCGGCATCCTCGCGCGTATAGATGTCGTTGGTGATGACGGCCATGGACAGGCGGGGGGCCAGCGCGCGCGCAAGTTGCTCGGTCAGGGTGGTCTTGCCAGCGCCGACCGGCCCGCCGATGCCGACACGCAGGGGTCCGTTGTGGCTCATGTGCGAAAGATCCTTACATCCAGGGTTTCGTGCCGCATCGCGGCCAGATCGGCGCCGAAGCAGCAGGTTTCAAGTGCGTCGCGCCCGGCCAGGGCGGCACGCTCGGCAGTCCGGGCGATGACCGGATGCAGGCGCGCCAGCGCCTTCTGCCCCTGCGCCTGGCCCAGAGGCACGAACCGCGTCGCGGCCGAGACGAGGTTTCCGGCAAAGGCATGCAGGTAATGGGCGATGATTTCGGGCGCGGGCAGGTCCAGATCCCGTGCGGCCAGACCGACGGCGACCGGCAGGGGGCGGGGGGTGACATCGTGCCCGGTCAGGGCAGCGACGGTCTCGGCAAAGGCGCGACCCTGATCCACGGTTTCGGCAAGACGCTCGGCCGAGCCGGCCTGCGCGCGCGCCAGTTGGGCCAGATCGTCGGGATCTTCGCCCGACAGCGCCAGGGACAGCAGGACGGCATCGATCCAGCCACCGCCATGCGCGACAACCTCGGCGATCCAGTCCGAGATCGCGTCGGGGTCGCGCAGCCCCTGCGCCATGGCCTGCTCAAGCCCGTGCGAATAGGCGAAGGCCCCGGTCGGAAAGGCCGGGGACAGCCATTGGATCAGCGAAAGGCGGGCAAGATGGGTCATCAATGGGCGTGGAAGCCGGGGCCGTGGTCATGGCCCATGGTGCGTCCGTGGCCATATGCCCCGCCTTCGGGCGCAAACGGCGCCATGGTCGGCGTGACCAGCGCACCCAGACCCTTCAGCATCCCTTCAAGGACGTGATCGGCGCGGATCAGCAGGTGGTCGGTCGCGATCTGGCAGGGGGTGTGGCGGTTGCCGATATGCCAGGCCAGCCGCGGCAGCGTGCCTTCGACGCGCAGGCATGGCTCCATCGCGGCCTGGATGCCGATCAGGCGCCCATCCTCAAGCTGGAAGGCGTCGCCGGGATCAAGGCTGACAGTCTCGGCAAGATCGACCAGAAACGAGACACCCTCGCCCGAAAGCAGACGCTTGCGGCGCAGGAAGCGTCCTTCATAGTCCAGGATGACGCTGTCGTCGGCGGGGGTCGCGCGCAGGATGGTGGTTGCGCGAAGCTGGAACAGGGGCGCGCTCATCGACGCGCCCCGAAATTCAGGCTTACAGCCAGATCACGTCGCGAAAGACGTAATGCACGATCCGGTCGCGGGTGATGCCCAACCGGGCAAGCTCGGCATCCGACTTCGCCTCGAGCGCGTCGATCTCGGCGCGGCGCGAGCGTTTCTCGGCATAGGAGATCATGCCCTGTCCGATGCGTGCGAAAATCCCGTCTACGCGGGCGCGCAGCGTGGGCGCGAAGGTGGTCGATTGCATAGCCATGGGAAACCCTTTCGGTGCTGGCGAACGGTTTCCTCCCCTGACTGGGAATATAGGTCATAGGTCTTGTCTCATCTATGGCGTTTTCTGCAATGCTGCATTGCAGCAGCACTCAGAACAGGAAGTAGCGTTGCGCCAGCGGCAGTTCGCTGGCGGGCTGGCAGGTCAGCAATTCGCCGTCGGCCCGCACCTCATAGGTTTCGGGATCGACCTCGATCAGCGGGGTTGCCGCGTTCAGCTTCATGTCGGCCTTGCCGATATTGCGGGTCCCGCGGACGGCGACGGCGTTCTTCAGAAGGCTTGCGCCGACGCCCGCGTCCATGCCCGCCTGGCTGAGGAACGTGGCGGCCGAGGCATGGACCGCACGGCCCATCGTCCCCCACATGGGGCGCATGTAGAAGGGCTGGACCGGAATCGAGCCGTTCGGATCGCCCATCTGTGCCCAGGCGATCATGCCGCCGACAAGCACCATCTCGGGTTTGGCGCCGAACATCTTGGGATCCCAGATCACCAGGTCGGCGCGCTTGCCGGCCTCGACACTGCCGGTCTCATTCCCGATGCCATGGGCGATGGCCGGGTTGATGGTGTATTTCGCGACATAGCGGCGGGCACGGATATTGTCGTTCTGGCCGGTCTCCTCGGCCAGACGGCCGCGCTGGACCTTCATCTTGTGCGCGGTCTGCCAGGTGCGGGTGACGACTTCTCCCACCCGACCCATGGCCTGGCTGTCGGACGAGATGACCGAAAAGGCGCCCAGATCGTGCAGGATATCCTCGGCCGCGATGGTTTCGCGGCGGATGCGGGATTCTGCGAAAGCCACGTCCTCGGGGACGCGCTTGTCGAGATGGTGGCAGACCATCAGCATGTCGAGATGCTCTTCCAGCGTGTTCGCCGTGAAGGGCCGCGTCGGGTTGGTCGAGCTGGGAATGACGTTCGGCGCGCCGACCAGCTTGATGATGTCGGGGGCATGGCCGCCGCCCGCGCCTTCCGTGTGGAAGGCGTGGATGGTGCGACCCTTGATCGCGGCAAGCGTGTTCTCGACAAAGCCGGATTCGTTCAACGTGTCGGTGTGGATCGTCACCTGCACGTCCATCGCGTCCGCAACCGTCAGGCAGCAGTCGATGGCGGCGGGGGTTGTGCCCCAATCTTCGTGCAGCTTCAGGGTCGAGGCGCCGGCACGAACCATCTCTTCAAGTGCCTCGGGACGCGAGGCATTGCCCTTGGCCGAGACGAGGATGTTCACCGGGACACTGTCCAGCGCCATCAGCATCCGCTCGATATGCCAGGGCCCCGAGGTGCAGGTGGTCGCCAGCGTGCCATGCGCGGGGCCGCTGCCGCCGCCCAGCATGGTCGTCATCCCCGAGGCGATGGCGTCATCGACCTGCTGGGGGCAGATGAAGTGGATATGGGCATCCATGCCGCCCGCGGTGACGATGCGGCCTTCGCCCGCGATGATCTCGGTCCCCGGCCCGATGACCAGCGTGATGCCGGGCTGGGTGTCGGGGTTCCCGGCCTTGCCGATCCCGGCGATGCGACCGTCGCGCAGGCCGATATCGGCCTTGTAGATGCCCGAGTGGTCCAGGATCAGCGCGTTGGTGATGACCGTGTCCATCGCGCCCCGCGCACGGCTGAGCTGGCTTTGGCCCATGCCGTCGCGGATGACCTTGCCGCCGCCGAACTTCACCTCTTCGCCATAGGTGGTCAGGTCGCGCTCGACCTCGATGATGATCTCGGTATCGCCAAGACGGACCCGGTCGCCGGTGGTCGGGCCATACATCTGGGCATAATCGGCGCGGGAAATGGTCAGGGCCATTCAGTTCTCCTTGAAACGCTCGTCCACCGGCACTGCAAGCGCGGTGGCCAGCGCGTTGGTCTGGCTGGCCATGGCGATCACGGCCAGAAGTTCTGCGTGTTGTTCGGGGGTCATTCCCTTGGCGCGCGCGGCGGCCGTGTGGGAATGGACGCAATAGGCGCAGCCATTCGCGGTCGAGACGGCGATATAGACCAGCTCCTTGACCAGCGGGTCCAGCGCGCCCGGCGCCATGACGGTGGCGGCGCGTTCCCATGTCGCGCGCAGAAGCGCGGGGTCATGGGCAAGCGCACGCCAAAAATTGTTGACGTAATCCGTGCCGCGGGCAGCGCGGATCTCGTCGAAGACAGCCCGGCTTTCGCCGGGCGCCTCCTCATCGGTCAGCAGCGGAACCGTGGCCATCAGACGATCGCCAGAATGCGGGCGGGACCGCCGGTGCCGCGGGCGTGCTTCGGCGCGCCGACGAAGATCGTCGCGCCCTTGGCCGGAAGCTGGTCGACATTCGCGAGGTTCTCGATCCCGTAGCGCCCGCCGGGCAGCCATGAATTGTGGACCGCGAAATCGGCCGAGTTGCCTGGGTCCAGCGACAGGCTGTCGCTGGCGATCGCCGCCGCCCCCATTTCGGCCAGAAGATCGGTGGCCGACTTGCCGAAGCCGGGGAAGGCGAACTTGCCATCGGGGGTGTTGCGGAACTCGGGCGAGCCGACCTTGGCACCCCATCCCGAGTTCATCGCCACGCAGGCCCCCTTGGGGATCTCGCCATTGGCCGAGACCCAGGCCTCGACATCGGCGGCCTCAAGTGCGGCATTGGCGTCGTCCTTGGCCTTGGCGGTGATGTCGATCACGCAAAGCGGGCAGACGAGGCTTTCGGCCGGAAGTTCGGCGACCGAGGTGCCGTCCTTGGAGAAATGCAGCGGCGCGTCGATATGGGTGCCGGAATGCTCGAAGATCGTCAGCTGCCACAACTGATAGCCGGACTTGTCGAAATTCACGGCCTCCTCATAGGCGATGCCGGGTTTTCCGTCGAAGGTCGGGAACTTTTCATCGAAGACATAGGTCAGGTCCACGACCTTGCCGGTTGACTGCGCAAGGGCGGGCCGCGCGCTCATCGCGCTGGCGGCAATCGCCGCAGCGCCACTTGCGGCCGCCCCCATGAACAGCTTGCGCCGGTTCAGCATGGTTTCCTTGACGCCTTCGATCACGCAGGTATTGCACATTCCAAGTCCCTCCCCAAAAAAGGTCAGTCCAGCGGACCCATGACCTTGCCGTTGAAACCCCAGATTTCCCGTGCGCCCGAGATCGGGATCAGCCGCACTTCGCGCTTCTGTCCCGGTTCGAAGCGGACGGCAGTGCCCGCCGCGATGTCAAGACGCATGCCGCGCGCCGCATCGCGATCAAAGTCGAGACCAGGATTGGTCTCGGCAAAGTGGTAATGGCTGCCGACCTGAATCGGGCGGTCGCCCGCATTGGCGACCATCAGGCGGATGGCCTCGGTGCCTTCGTTCAGGATGATGTCGCCTTCGGCAGGAAAGATTTCGCCGGGGATCACGGCATCACCACCAGCAGCGCCCCGGCGGCCGCGGTCGCCGCGCCGAGGAAGCGGGTCGCGCCAAGCCGGCCAAGGCCGATACCGGCGAGATGCAGAGCCGAAGTTGCCAGCACGAAGCCCGCGGCATAGGCGGCAAGCCCCGTTGCCGGGCCTTCAGCGCCATGTGCGTGGCCATGCATCAGACCGAACAGCGCAACCGCGGGCAGCGCGAAGCCCAGCGAGGGACGCAGCGCCAGCGCGACGGCAAGGCCCAGCAGAACGGACGATGCCAGGATCATCGGCTCGACCGCGGGCAGGTGAATGCCCGCCGCGCCGATCGCGCCCCCGGCCAGCATCGCGGCGACGAAGGTCACGGGCAGCGCCCAGATCCCGCGGCGGTCGGTCGCCGTCGCGGCCCAAAGGCCGACCGCAACCATCGCAAGGACGTGGTCAAGGCCGCCGACCGGGTGCATCCACCCATTGGTAAAGGACGAGGCCGCGCCCAGATGGCCCGGATGGGCCAGTGCGGCGGTCGGCATCAGCAGAAGCAGGGGAAGAAGGCGTTTCATCATGCTCACTCAACGGATGGGGTGGTGGACGGTGACCAGCTTGGTGCCGTCCGGGAACGTGGCCTCGACCTGCACCGAGTGGATCATCTCGGGGATGCCCTCCATGCAGTGGTCACGGGTGATGACATGGGCACCGGCCTCCATCAGGTCGGCAACCGTGCGGCCGTCGCGTGCGCCCTCGACGACGAAATCGGTGACAAGGGCAATGGCTTCGGGATGGTTCAGCTTGACGCCGCGCGCCAGCCGGTTGCGCGCCACCATGGCGGCCACCGAGACCAGCAGCTTGTCCTTTTCGCGGGGAGAAAGGTTCATGGTCTTGTCGGACTCCTCAAGTCGAATTCAGATTTGCCACACGCGGGGCAGGGGGCCGGGTCGGATCGCCTGGATCAGCCGCATCATGGCTTGGCGCAGGGGCCAGCCGTCATCGGCCATCACCCGCGCGACAAGCTTGCCATCAAAGGCGCTGGCCGCGCCGTCGGAACCCAGCGCCGCGCGGGCGCGGTCCAGCCGGTCGGCGGCATCGGGGGCAACCAGCACCAGCGTGGCAAAGGCGCGGCAACCGGCCAGCGTCGCGATGCTTTCCCCGCGCGCCAGCGTCGCATCGCCAAGCCGCAGATTCTCGACAAAGACCGGTCGGCCGTCGCGGGTGATCCGTCTGCGGTCGGTCAGGTCAAGGGTGCGAACCGTCTCGCCCATCGCGGCGCGACCCAGGATCAGGGTTTCCACCCAAAGCGCGGTCGCATCGCCCGCCAGCGCGATTTCCTGTTCCCGCAGCAAGGCAGAGCGGTCGAACAGGATGGTTTCCTGAGGCAACAGGTCCAGATGCGCGCCCGCAGCGACTTCGAACCGCGCCGTGACCCGCGCCCGCCCGGTGGTGGAGCGATAGGCGCGCTCGGCTGTCTGGGTGGTGACGGTCAGATGGGTGCCTGCCTCTTGGGTCACGGTGATGTCCATGCGGTCCCCGCCGGTCAGCCCGCCCGAAGTGTTCAGCAGAACGATCTCGCAGCCCGGCGCAGGGGGCAGCATGGCCTTGGCGCTGCCGGCCTGATGCAGTCGGGTCAGGCGGGTCATCCCGCGGGAAAAGGCGAATCCGGCACGAAGCGTGCCGCAAGCGCGGTTCAGTTCGGTTGAAATGTTCTGGTGCAACATCACGGCCTCTTGCCCGGACCATGAGCAAATTTCGCGCGATTTCGCAATGGATGGTGCGATATGTCCAATGATTCTCCCGAGGACAGCCTAAATCGCAGGCATGATGCCTAAAATAAGGGCGAAGGCAATTGGGCTTTTCCCTCGGGGCGTCGGGCATTATACGTCAGCGGAATTCATGACCGCGAGAGGATACCAACATGGCCAATGTGGTGGTCGTCGGCGCCCAATGGGGCGACGAAGGCAAGGGCAAGATCGTCGACTGGCTGTCCGAGCGCGCCGATGTGATCGCGCGCTTCCAGGGCGGTCACAATGCCGGCCACACGCTGGTTGTCGGGGGCGAGGTCTACAAGCTGTCGCTGCTTCCCTCTGGGATCGTCCGGTCGGGCAAGATGAACGTCATCGGCAACGGCGTCGTGCTGGATCCCTGGGCATTGTTCCGCGAGATCGAGAAGCTGGAAAGCCAGGGCGTCAAGATCGGCCCGGAAAACCTGATGATCGCGGAAAACACCCCGCTGATTTTGCCGCTGCACCAGGACCTTGACCAGCTTCGCGAAGAAGCCGCGGGCGCTTCCAAGATCGGCACCACCGGTCGCGGCATCGGCCCCGCCTATGAAGACAAGGTCGGCCGCCGCACCATCCGCGTCGCCGATCTGGGCGACGAGGACACGCTGGATTCCCGCCTGGATCGCCTGCTCGCCCATCACGATGCGCTGCGCCAGGGTCTTGGCGCGACGCCGATCGACCGCGCCGAGTTGCGCGCCAAGCTGCTTGAGATCGCGCCGAAGCTGCTGCAATACGCACAGCCGGTGTGGAAGGCGATGAACGACTATCGCAAGGCCGGCAAGCGCATCCTGTTCGAAGGCGCGCAGGGCAGCTTGCTGGACATCGATTTCGGCACCTATCCCTATGTCACCAGCTCGACCACCATGTCGGGTATGGCGGCGTCGGGCACCGGCCTTGGCCCCAGCGCCATCGGTTTCGTGCTGGGCATCGTCAAGGCCTATACGACCCGCGTCGGCTCTGGCCCCTTCCCGACCGAGCTTGAGGATGCGGATGGCCAGCGCCTGGGCGAACGCGGCCACGAATTCGGGACCGTCACCGGTCGCCGCCGCCGTTGCGGCTGGTTCGACGCAGTTCTGGTGCGTCAGACCTGCGCGATCTCGGGCGTGGATGGCATCGCGCTGACCAAGCTGGACGTGATGGACGGGTTCGAGACCATCAAGATCTGCGTGGGCTACGAAATCGACGGCAAGCAATACGATTACCTGCCGACCGCGGCCGCGCTGCAGGACCGCGTCAAGCCGATCTATGAAGAGCTTGAAGGCTGGACTGAATCGACCCAGGGCGCGCGCAGCTGGGCGGACCTGCCCGCGAACGCGATCAAGTATGTCCGCCGGATCGAGGAGCTGATCCAATGCCCGGTGGCGCTGCTGTCGACTTCACCCGAGCGCGACGACACCATCCTTGTCACCGATCCGTTCTCGGACTGACATGGATCTCAGGGCGCGCAAACGCTGGTCACTGGTGGTCCTGCTGATCGGCCTGCCACTTTACATCGTGGTGGCCGTGACGGTGGTGAACTGGATGGACCGCGCCCTGGGCCGCCAGCCGATCGTGCTGGAGCTTGCGGTCTATATCGGGCTCGGGATCCTGTGGATTCTGCCCTTTCGCCGGATCTTCTCCGGCATCGGCAAGGGCGAATGACCGTCCTTGCCAGCACCCGCCCGGTCACTCTGATCGGGGGGGCGCCTTTTCCGCGCACCGATCTGGAAGCGGCGCTGGCGCTGGCACCGGGCGTGGTGGCGGCGGATGGTGGGGCGGATCAGGCGCTGGCGCTGGGCGTGATGCCCCAGGCGGTCATCGGAGATTTCGATTCCCTGTCTGACGAGGCCCGCGCTGCGATTCCCGCAGATCGCCTGCATCATGTCACCGAGCAGCTTGGCACCGATTTCGAGAAATGCCTGTCGCGGATCGATGCGCCGCTGGTGTTGGCCGTCGGCTTTTCGGGTGCGCGGCAGGACCATTTCCTGGCCGCCCTGAACGCCCTTGCCCGCCGCGTCGGCCCTCGGTGCATCCTGATCGCGGGCGATGATGTCATCACGCTGGCCCCCGAAACGCTTGCGCTGGACCTTGCGCCCGGAACGCGAGTGTCGCTGGTTCCCATGGGGGACGCCTCGGGGCGCTCGACCGGGCTGAAATGGCCGATCGACCAGATCGCCTTCGCGCCCGATGGCCGCGTCGGCACCTCGAACCAGGCGACCGGACGGGTCGAGTTGCGCGACATGTCGGGGCCGATGCTGCTGATCCTTCCACGGGCGCAGCTGAAGCTGCTGGCCGCCGCGCTCTGACGGCCGCCCGGTTTTCACCGTTTCTTAAATACCCGACGACGACCTTGCCGTATCAGCGGCGTCGGCTGCGGGGATCCATCGCGTCCCGCAGCCCGTCTCCAATATAATTCACCGACAGAACCGTCACCGAGATTGCCATCCCCGGCAGGATCACCCGCCACGGATATTGCTGCATCTGGTCGACCGCGTCGTAAAGCAGCCGCCCCCAGGTCGGGAAATCAGGGGGGAAGCCCAACCCCAGAAAGGACAGCGCGCTTTCCGTGATGATGGCGGTGGCTATGCCCAGCGTTGCCGCGACCATGATCGGCGACAGCACGTTCGGCAGCACATGGCGCAGGATCATCCGGATGGGGGGCGTCCCGATCGAGCGCGCGGCCAGGATGAAATCGCGTTCCTTCAGCGCCAGAACCTCGCCCCGGACAATGCGCGCGGTCTGCATCCAGGACGTCGCCCCGATGGCCAGGACGATCAGCAGGAAGGTTCCGCCTGCCGGTCCCAGCGTCCGCGCCAGCGGTTCGCGGAACAGCGTCACCATCAGCAGCAGCAGCGGCAGCAGGGGCAGGGCCAGAAACAGTTCGGTCAGCCGCATCAGCGGCGCGTCGAGCGCCCGGACATAGCCCGACAGGATGCCGATCAGGCTGCCCAGCGTCAGTGCGATCAGCATCGCAGTCAGCCCGACCGCCAGTGAGATCCGCCCCCCCGCTATCAGTCGCGACAGCATGTCGCGCCCCAGTTGATCGGTGCCAAGGAGATGGGGCCAGGAAAAGCCCTGATTGCGGGCGCGGATATCCAGATGCGTCGCCTCGATCCGCCACAGAAGCGGACCGCCCAGCACGAACAGCAGGATCAGAGCGAACAGGACCAGCGCGATCATCGCCCCCCGATGGCGGCGGAACTGTCGCCAGACATCGCGCCACTGGCTGCTCGGCGGGGCGTCGGGCGTTGATGCCCCGTCCAGTGTCGCGGCCAATGGATCAGTCATAGCGGATCCTTGGGTCCAGAAGACCGTAAAGCAGGTCCGCGATCAGGGTGAAGGCGACGATCAGGATGGCGAAGATGAAGGTCAGCGTCATCACCATCGGGATATCGTTCGAATTGATCGCCAGGATCAGAAGCTGGCCAAGCCCGTTCACCTTGAAGACCTGCTCGGTGATGATCGCGCCCCCGAAGACTGCGGGCAGGCCAAGCGCGATCACCGTCACGACCGGGATCAACGAGTTTCGCAGGACGTGCTTCAGCACGACGACCCGCTCTTTGAGGCCCTTGGCGCGGGCGGTGCGGACATAGTCCTGGCGCAGGTTGTCCAGCATCGAGGCACGCATGAACCGGCTGATCTGCGCCGCGTTGAACAGCGCCAGCACCGTGACCGGCATTGCCATCTGCCGGACCTGCTGGACAAGGCTGGTCCAGTCGGTCACGCGTAGCGTCGTGTCATAGATCGTGGGCAGCCATTGCAGCTTGATGCCGAAGACGATGATCAGCACGACGCCCGTGAAGAAGGTCGGCAGCGAGAATCCGACCATCGATATGAATGTCCCGATCTGGTCGAACCAGCTGTATTGGCGATAGGCCGAAACGATCCCGATCGGAACCGCAATCAGGATCCCCAGCACATAGGACAGGCCCACCACGGTCAGGGTTTGCGGCAAACGCTGGGCGATGACGTCAAAGGCGGGGCTGCGGGTCTGAAAGCTGATGATTCGCTGCATTCCCCGGCTGAAACCGGTGCCGAAGATCTGGTCGAAGGCGTGCAGCGGCTCGACCCAGAAGAACTGCTGCAGCCACATGACGTATCGGACATACCAGGCCTGTCCCAGGCCAAGTGCTTCGCGCATCCGGTCCCTGATCTCGGGGGGGATGGTCATCGGGATATCGCCCAGCGGATCGCCGGGCGACGCCTCAAGCAGCAGGAAGATCACCAGCGAGATGAACAGCAGCGTCGGAACCGCCAGCAGAACCCGGCGCAGTGCATAGTTCAGCATCCTGCTTCCCCGGGATGGGGCAGGGCGGCCCGGCCGCCGGACCGGGACGCACGCAGGTTCACTTGACGCGGGTCCAGTCCGCGACGTTCCACAATTCGCTGTCCCAGGTGTTCAGGATGACGCCCCCCAGCCGGTTCGAATGGGCCGAGACGCGGCCACGATCGACCAGCGGAACGATGGTCATGCTGTCCTTGGTGATCATGTCGTTCAACCGCTTGGCCAGGTCCGCACGCTGGCCGATATCGGCGGTCTTGCCCAACTCCACGATCAGCCGGTCATATTCGGGATCGCAGTAGCGGTTTACGTTCTCACCCTGCCATTGCGATTCCGGGCCGGGGGCCTTTTCGCAGGTATAGCGGGCCAGATAGGGTTCGGGATCCGTGCCGTCGAAGTTGTTCGCATACATTTCGACATCGGCGTAGAAGCGCTGGAAGGTGTCGGGTGATCCCGCATCGCCGCCGAAGAATACCGAAGGGTCCACCGATTTCAGCTCGGTCGCGACACCGATCTCTTGCCACCATTGCTTGATGAGCGCCTGAAAGTCCTGCCGGATCGGGTTGACCGAGCTTTGGAACAGCAGCTCCAACGGCTTGCCGTCCTTCTGGCGGATGCCATCGGCGCCGGGAGCCCATCCGGCCTCGTCCAGCAGCTTCTTCGCGCCCTCGATATCCTGTTCAAGGCAACCGGTATTGTCCGAGGCAAAGGTTTCGGGCGCGGGGACAAGGTTGCAGGTCGGCCGTCCGGCATCGCCAAAGCCGATCTCGGTCAGCAGGGTCCGGTCGATCGCCATGCTGAGCGCCCGTCGCACGCGTTCATCCGACAGGATCGGGTGGGGATGCCTGGCTGTCGCGCGCTCGCCTTCGGGCAGGTCGGGCGATGGGTCGGTCAGGTTCATCTCGATCCGTTCGACCAGCGTGCCAAAGCCGGTGACGATCTTGCCCTTGCCTGCCGCTGCCATGCCTTTCAGCGCATCGGGCGGAACAAGGGTGTTCCAAGCATAGTCGAACTCGCCCGTCTCCAGAACGGCGCGGGCGGCTGCCGCCGCGTCTCCGCCGCCTTTCAGCACCGCCTTGGCGAAGGCGGGCTTCTCCGGGTCGCGATAGTTGGGATTTGCTTCAAGGGTCACGCTGTCGTTGGTGCGGAATTCGACCACGCGGAAGGGGCCGGTGCCGATGGGGCCGAAATTCTCGGCGGTGCAGGCGGACGCGCCGCTGCCGACGCACTTCCCGAACTGTGCCTTTTGCAGCACCGGCGACTGCGCCCCGGTGAAGGCGGTGAACGGATTCGGGCGAGGTTCGCGGAAATGGATGACGACCGTCAGCGGGTCGGGTGTCTCGATGCTGTCGATGCCTTCATAGCGCGCCAGCTGGGCGCAGCCGCCCTCGGGGTTCATGCAGTAATCGGCGGTGAATTTCACATCTTCCGACGTCAGGGGCGTTCCATCGGACCATTTCAGGCCCGGTTTCAGCTTCCAGGTCACGGATTTCAGGTCTTGCGAGATGCCGCCATTCTCGACGCTGGGGATCTCGGCGGCGAGGCGGGGAAAGACCACACCCTTTTCGTCGAAGCCGGCCAGCGGCTCGATCACCAGGGACGAGGCCTCAAGATCCTTGGTCCCCGAGGAAAGGTAGGGGTTCAGCGTCGAGGGGGCCTGCCAATAGATGATGTTCACCTGCCCGTCGCTGCCGCGTTCGGCAAAAGCCGACGGGGCCAGGGCCACGCTTGCGGCCGCACCAAGCATCAGGGTCTTCAGTCGCATCGCTCTCTCCTGTTGAACTGTGGAGTGTTCGCCCGTGCTGTCGGTCTGGCCGCCTAGTCTTTTGTTTTTTCGCGCCTTCCCTTTGTCCTTCGACCGCGCCTGCGGCCTTGCCCGTGGAACAGCGCCAAGTTTCAGGCCGCTGCGGGGGAAAAAGCAAGAATCAACTTGGAGCGGAAAGATGTTGCAATGCGCTTTGGCGGGCATAGCCTTCGCCCTGACCAGATCGCCGGGGAATGACCATGCCCGATGCCGGCCAAGGCTGCCCGCTTCTTTCAGTGCGGGGGCTGCGCGTGACCTTTCAGACCCATGACGGGCCGGTGACGGGGGTTGATGGGCTGGATTTCGATATCTCGGCAGGCGAATGCCTGTGCGTGGTGGGCGAATCGGGTTCGGGCAAGTCGGTCAGCGCGCTTTCCCTGATGCGGCTTGTCGAGTTCGGCGGCGGAGAGATCGCGGCCGGACGGATCCTGCTGCGGGATGGCGCGCGCGCGGTCGATCTGGCCCAGGCTGCGCTCGGGGTAATGCGGGCCATTCGTGGCGACCGGATCGCGATGGTCTTTCAGGAACCGATGACCGCGCTGAACCCGGTCCTGACCATCGGCGACCAGATTTCCGAAGGGTTGATCGCCCATCGCGGGCTGACGCGCGAACAGGCCAGAACGCGCGCGCTGGAATTGCTGCGCGAGGTGCGCATTCCCGAACCTGTCGAGCGGCGGCTGCTGCAATATCCGCATGAACTGTCGGGCGGGATGCGGCAGCGGGTCGTCATTGCCATGGCGATGGCCTGCCGGCCCAAGCTGCTGATCTGTGACGAGCCGACCACCGCGCTTGATGTCACCATCCAGGCCGAGATCCTGGCGCTGATCGAGCGCCTGAAACGGGAAACCGGCATGGCCGTCCTGTTCATCACCCATGACATGGCGGTGGTCGCGCGGATGGCCGACCGGGTCGTGGTCATGTTCCGGGGCCGCAAGGTCGAAGAGGGTCCGGTCGCGCGCATCTTTGACGATCCCCAGCAGGACCACACCCGCGCGCTGCTGGCCGCCGTGCCGCGGTTGGGAGAGATGACCGGCCGCGATGCGCCGGAACCGATGCGCCTGTCGGGCATATCCCCGGCGATTCCAGCGCCCTTGCGCGCCCCTGCGCGGTCCGAGCAAAGACCGCTCCTGCGGGTTGAAAATCTGTGCACGCGGTTCGCTGTCCGGGGCGGGTTTCTGCGGCGGACCGTGGCGCGGGTCCACGCGGTCGAAGATGTCTCGTTCTCGCTGGCCGAAGGCGAGACGCTGGCCCTGGTCGGGGAATCCGGCTGCGGCAAGTCCACCACCGGCCGCTCAATCCTGCGTCTTGTCGAACCGCAGGCCGGCAGCATTTATCTTGAGGGACAGGATATTCTGGCCTTGGCCCCCTCGGCGCTGCGCCGGGCACGGCGCGACATGCAAATGGTGTTTCAGGATCCCTATGCCAGCCTTGATCCCCAGATGAAGCTGCTGGATCAGGTCGAAGAGCCGATGCTGAATTATGGCATCGGCGACCGGGCCGAGCGCCGGGACCGCATCGCCCGGCTTTTCGACCGGGTCGAATTGCCGCGCGCCTATATGAACCGCTATCCGCATGAGCTGTCGGGCGGCCAGCGCCAGCGGATCGCTATCGCCCGCGCGCTGGCGCTGGCCCCGCGCCTTCTGGTCGCGGACGAGGCGGTTTCGGCGCTGGATGTCTCGGTGCAGGCGCAAGTTCTGAATCTGCTGATGGAGTTGCAGCGCGAAACCGGGATCTCGATGCTGTTCATCAGTCATGACATGGCCGTTGTCGAACGCATCAGCCATCGTGTCGGCGTCATGTATCTGGGCCGCATCGTCGAGATCGGCTCGCGGCGTCAGCTGTTCGAAAACCCGCAGCACAGCTATACCCGCCAGCTTCTGGCCGCCGTGCCGGTCGCAGATCCGCGCAGCCGGAGGAATGGGGGCGCTCCCCGGTTCCGGCCCGTTCCCTCTCCGATCCATCCGCCGGGGCACGATCCCGGCCCCTCGATCTATCGAGAGGTGCAGCCGGGGCACCGGGTGCTTGTGGAACCGATGACGCATGGTTAGGGCTTGGGCATGATGAAGATGGGTGGTCCGATCCCGATTTCCGCGCCGCCGCGCTTTCCTGCCAACCCGCCCGCGCAATCGGATGTGGTGGTCGTCGGCGGAGGCATTGCGGGCGTGATGACCGCGCTTTACCTGGCCGAGGCCGGTCGGCGGGTCGTGCTTTGCGAAAAGGGCCGCATTGCGGCCGAGCAAAGCTCGCGCAATTGGGGCTGGGTTCGCCAGCAGGGCCGCGATCCCGCCGAATTGCCGATCATGATCGAGGCGATGCGGCTGTGGCAGGATCTTGACCAACGTCTGGGCGATGCCGTCGGGCTGCGCCAGACCGGGACGACCTATCTGGCAGCCTCGCCTAAGGATCTTGAGAATTTCGTCTCGTGGTTGCCCCATGCCCGGCACCACGGGCTGGATACCCGGCTGATCGAGCGGGCCGAGCTTGACGCGATCCTGCCCAATGCCGCGGGTTGGATCGGCGCGCTGCACACGGCCAGCGATGCGCGGGCCGAACCCTGGACCGCCGTGCCGGCAATCGCGGCATTGGCCGCCGACAGGGGCGTGACGATCTGCGAAGGCTGCGCCGTGCGGGGGATTGAAACGACTGCGGGGCGGGTGTCCGCCGCCGTGACGGAAAAGGGCAGGGTCGAGGCACCGCAGGTGCTGCTGGCCGCGGGTGCTTGGTCATCGCTTTTTGCGGGCAATGCCGGGATGCGTTTTCCACAGCTTTCGGTCCGTGCCACAGTCGCTGCGACGGCCGGGATGCCCGAGTTTCATTCGGGCAACGCTGCGGATCCGGGCTTTGCCTTTCGCCGCCGACTGGACGGTGGCTTCACGCTTGCGCCGGGGATCGGCCACGACTTCTGGATCGGGCCATCCGCCTTTCGCAACCTTGCGCAGTTCCTGCCCCAGGTCCGGCGGGACTTGCGGCATACCCGGCTATCCCCTGCCTCGCCCCGCGACTATCCCGATGCTTGGGGCACGCCGCGGCGCTGGCGGCTTGACCGCCCCTCGCCCTTCGAGCGGATGCGGGTTCTGGATCCCCAGCCCAACCTGCGCCGGGTCGAGGCGCTGGCGCAGGCTTTTGCCGCGGCATTCCCGGTGCTGGGCAAGCCTGCGATAGACCGGGTCTGGGCCGGAATGATCGATGTCACCCCGGATCAGGTTCCGATTCTGGATGAAAGCCCGGTCTCGGGCTTTTACGTCGCGACCGGGCTTTCCGGCCACGGCTTCGGCATTGGGCCGGGCGTCGGTCGGGTGATGGCCGATCTGATGCTGGGCCGGGCACCCGGACATGATCTTTCCCGGTTCCGGTTTGCCCGCTTTTCCGACGGTTCGCGGATCGAGCTGGGCCCTTCGATCTGAGTCAGCTTGCGGCGGCATTTCAAAACGGCCAAGCTTTGCCCCGAAGGAGATGTCACATGCCTGTCAAGAACCGCTTCGCCGAACTTCTGCCCGAGATCACCGCCTGGAGGCGGGACTTCCACGAGCATCCCGAATTGCAATACGAGGTGCACCGGACTGCGGGCAAGGTGGCGGAACTGCTGCGCAGTTTCGGCCTTGATGATGTGGTCGAGGGCGTGGGCCGCACCGGGGTCGTCGGTGTCATCAAGGGCCGCAGCGATACCCAGGGGCGGGTGATCGGGCTGCGCGCCGATATGGACGCCTTGCCGATCAAGGAGATCACGGGCGCCGAATACGCCTCGAAGACGCCGGGCGTCATGCATGCCTGCGGTCATGACGGCCATACTGCCATGCTGCTTGGGGCCGCCCGCTATCTGGCCGAGACGCGGAATTTCGACGGCACCGCGATCATGATCTTTCAACCCGCGGAAGAGGGCGGCGGCGGTGGGCTGGCCATGATCGAGGACGGGCTGGCGGAGCGCTGGGGCATCCAGGAATTCTATGGCATGCACAACATGCCGGGTTATCCGACAGGCAGCTTCGCCATTCGCGAGGGCGCGATGATGGCGGCGGCCGACCAGTTCGACATCGTGGTGACGGGCAAGGGTGGGCATGCCGCGAAACCGCATGAGGCGGTCGACACCACACTGGTCGCGGCGCAGATCGTGGTTGCGCTGCAATCCATCGTCTCGCGCAATATCGACCCGCTGAAAAGCGGCGTCGTCTCGGTCTGCGTGGTCCAGACAGATTCGCCCGCGCATAACGTGATCCCGCAGGTCGTGGTGATGAAGGGAACGGCGCGCAGCCTTGATCCGAAAGTCCGCGACCAGCTTGAGGAAGGCATCCAGCGTGTCGCGAGCAATGTCGCGGCCGCCTTCGGTGCAACGGCCGAGGTCGATTACCAGCGCGGCTATCCCGTCACCATGAATCACCCCGATGCCACGGTTCATGCCGCCAAGGTCGCGCGCGAGGTCGCCGGTGATGTCGACATGGACATGATGCCGCTGATGGCGGGCGAGGATTTCAGCTATATGCTGAACACCCGTCCCGGCGCCTATATCTTCGTCGGGAATGGCGATACCGCCATGGTCCACCATCCCGCCTATGATTTCGACGACAATGCGATCCCCGCCGGGTCAAGCTGGTATGCCGGCATGGTCGAGGCGCGGATGCCTGTCCCGGCCTGAGCTTGCTGCCGGGGGCTTTGCGCCCCCGGACCCCCGCAGGGTATTTCGGAAACGATGAAGGGGGCCGCGAGGCCCCCTGTTTCGTTGTTCCGGACATGATCCGCTTCAGAAGTGGATCGTCCGGCCATAGGCCGACAGCACGGATTCGTGCATCATCTCGCTGAGGGTCGGGTGCGGGAAGACCGTTTCCATAAGCTCGGCCTCGGTCGTTTCCAGTGTGCGGCCGATGACATAGCCCTGGATCAGTTCGGTGACTTCAGCCCCGACCATATGCGCGCCCAGCAGCTCGCCGGTCTTTGCGTCGAAGACGGTCTTGACCAGACCTTCGGGTTCGCCAAGGGCGATGGCCTTGCCGTTGCCGACGAAGGGGAAGCGGCCGACCTTGACGTCATAACCAGCGGCCTTGGCCTTTTCCTCGGTCAGGCCGACAGAGGCGACCTGCGGGTTGCAATAGGTGCAGCCCGGGATCGAGTTCGGCTTGATCGGGTGGGGATGCTGGCCCGCGATCAGTTCCGCGACCATGACGCCTTCATGGCTGGCCTTGTGGGCAAGCCAGGGCGCGCCCGCGACGTCGCCGATGGCGAAAAGCCCTTCGACGCCGGTGCGGCAATATTCGTCGGTCACGACATGGGTGCGGTCGATCTTGGCGCCCAGTTTCTCGAGGCCGAGATTTTCGACGTTGCCGACGATGCCGACTGCCGAGATGACGGTGTCGAATTCATGCGTCTCGGTCTTGCCGCCGATCTCGATATGGGCGGTGACTTTGCCCTTGGCGCGGTCAAGCTTCTTGACCGTCGCCTTTTCCATGATCTTCATGCCCTGCTTGAGGAACTGCTTTTTCGCAAGGGCAGAAATTTCGGCGTCCTCGACCGGCAGCACGCGGTCCATCACTTCGACAACGGTCGTGTCGGCCCCCAGCGTGTTGAAGAAGCTGGCGAATTCAATGCCGATCGCGCCCGAGCCGATGACGAGCAGCTTGCCGGGCATCCGCGGCGGGTTCAGCGCGTGCTTGTAGTTCCAGACCAGATCGCCATCGGGTTCCAGCCCCGGCAGTTCACGCGCACGGGCGCCGGTCGCCAGCACGATGGACTTGCCGGTCACCTCTTCGGTGGCCTTGTCGGTCTTGACGCTGATCTTGCCGGGGGCGGTCAGCGTGGCTTCGCCCATGATGACCGTGATCTTGTTCTTCTTCAGCAGGTGGCCCACGCCGCCTGAAAGCTGCTTGGCGACTCCGCGCGACCGCTGGACGACCGCGGGCAGGTCATAGCCGATCTTGTCTGCGGACAGGCCAAATTCCTTGGCGCGGTGCATCAGATGGAAGACCTCGGCCGAGCGCAGCAGCGCCTTGGTCGGGATGCAGCCCCAGTTCAGGCAGATGCCGCCAAGGTGCTCACGTTCGATCACCGCGACTTTCAGACCGAGCTGGGCACCGCGGATGGCGCTGACATAACCGCCGGGACCCGAGCCGATCACCACCATGTCGAAGGATTGCGCCATGGAATTCTCCCTCTGAAAAATTTAGTTGAGCGTTAAACCATTTATTCGAGGGCATCAAGCAACAGCTTGCCCGACACCAGCGCGCCATAGCCCCCCGCCTGCATCACGCGATTTTCCGCCTCGGTCGGGGGGCGGCCCAGGGCGGCGTTCCGCCAGGGAAAGCGGCCGAAACGGGCAATGGTGTCGCGGTGCAGTTCGGCGTGGCGCAGGTTTTCGCCAGGCATGAACTCGGCGAAAAGCTCGACCGCGCGGTTCTGGTCGGACAGGTTCTCGCTGTGCTCGAAGGGAAGATAGAAGAACTGTCGCGCCGGGGGTTCGATCCGCAGGTCGTGACCGGCGCTGACAGCGGCATCCGCGATTTCGCGGGCCAGGTCGTCGGTGGCGAAGGCGCGCGGATCTTCGCGGAACATGTTGCGGGGGAACTGGTCGGTCAGGATCAGCGCGGCAAGCGCGCCATGGGGCGATTGCGCCCATTGCCGGGCAAGTTCATCCGCCTGGGCCCAGGTGGCCATGAAGCGGTCGCGGATCGAGTGGTCCAATGCATCGTCACGGGCGTACCAGCCCTTTTCTCCGACCTCGTCCAGCCAGAAGCGGGTAATCTCGTCGGGGGTCGCAATTGCGTCGGTCGTCATCGATGCCCTCCTTGGCTGGACGGGATCGATGGTCGCAGAGCGGCGCAGGGGTCGCAAGCCCGCGAATTATTCGGCGGCGCGGGAAACATCGTCCGAGCCGGCATTCTCCAGCGCCGCTTCGATCGCCAGCGGTGTGGTCAATGGCGCGATGACCGCGAAGTTCTGGTCCTGAACCGGTGTCGGGCGGCGCGTGCGGCGCCATCCGGCATAAAGCGTCAGCGCGCCGAGCAGGAAACCGATATAGACCCAGAAGCCCTCGGGTCCCAGTTCCGACATCAGCCAGCCGGTGATCAGCGGCCCGGTCATTGCGCCGATGCCGTTGATGAACAGAAGCCCGGCCGAGGCGGCGGCCATGTCGCTCGCATCAAGGAAATCGTTCGTATAGGCCAGAAGCAGCGAATAGACGGGGTTCGCGACGCCCCCGATCAGCGCCGCGGTCAGCAGCAGGCCCCAGATGCCGGGCTGGACGTAAAGCGTCACGAAGCTGACGATCAGACCCAGCAGCGCCAGCACCATGACGATCATGCGGCGGTCATGGTGGTCCGAGAACCAGCCGACCGGGTATTGCAGCACCAGTCCGCCGATATAGATCGCGGCAACGAAGGCCGAGATCTCGGACACGCTGAGACCCTTCAGCGACCCCCAGACCGAGGCCATGCCGAAGATTGCCGAGAACACGCCCCCCATCAGGAATATACCGATGCAGCCCAGCGGCGAGACTTTGAACAGGCGGGTAAAGGACATCCGCTTGATCGTCGAGAATTGGGGCGCGGGCTGGCGTGACAGCAGGATCGGCAGAAACGACAGGCTGACCAGCACCGACGGGATGACGAACAGCAGATAACCGCCCGGATCGCTGGTGTTCATCAGCACCTGCGCGACGATGATCCCCAGCATCTGGACGATCATGTAGGCCGAAAGCGCCTGCCCCCGGTTCTGGTTGCTGGCGCTGGCGTTAAGCCAGCTTTCGGCGGTGATGTAGACGCCCGAGAAGCAGAAGCCGATGAGCAGCCTGAGCAGCGCCCAGACGATCCAGTCGGGGTAGACGGCATAAAGGATCAGCACGTTCGAGATCATCGAGCCGAGCGCCGCGAAGACGCGGACATGGCCGACCTTCTGGATCATGCCGGGCACTGTGCGCGAGCCCAGCAGGAAGCCGCCGAAATAGCACGCCATCACCACCGACATCTCGGTGGTCGAGATGCCCTCGATCGCGCCGCGAATCCCCAGCAACGTGCCTTGCATCCCGTTGCCGACCATAAGCAGCAGGATGCCGAGCAGGAGTGGCCAGGTCGTGCGCAGCACCGAGAGCATGTTCGGAATCCTTTACGGAATCAGAAGTGAAGCGTCGCCGTAACTGAAGAAGCGATAGCCCGAATCCACCGCGTGGCGATAGATGTCGCGGATCCGGTCCTGTCCCATCAGCGCGCTGACCAACATCAGCAGCGTCGATTTCGGCAGGTGGAAGTTGGTCATCAGCGCGTCGGTCGCGCGGAAACGATAACCGGGATAGATGAAGATTTCCGTGACACCGCGATAGGGATGAACGACCCGATCCTCGGTCGCGGCGGATTCGATCAGGCGCAGGGCGGTGGTGCCGACGGGAATGACCCGCCCGCCCGCGGCACGGGTGGCATTGATGGCTTCGGCGGCCTCGGGCGTCACCTCGCCCCATTCGCCGTGCATCTTGTGGGTGGTCACGTCCTCGACCTTGACCGGCAGGAAGGTGCCGGCGCCGACATGCAGCGTCACATGGACAAACCGGACGCCGCGGTCCGCCAGCGCCTTCAGCAGGGGCGGGTCGAAATGCAGGCTGGCGGTGGGGGCGGCGACCGCACCGGTGCGGCTGGCCCAGACGGTCTGGTAATCGTCGCGGTCGGCCTCGTCCGGGGCGCGCAGCGCCGCGATATAGGGGGGCAGGGGCATCGCGCCCACCTTGTCCAGCGCCGCGTCAAATTCCTCGCCCGTCGCGTCGAAGCGCAGGACCAACCCGGCCTCGGCAATCTCGGACACCTCGGCGGAGAGCGTTTCGCCAAAGCGGATCGTCTCGCCCTGCTTCAGCTTGCGCAGGGGCTTTGCCAGCGCCTTCCAACCGCCATCGGCGGTGGGTTCCAGCAGGGTGACCTCGATGCGGGCGACGGCTTCGCCCTGCGGGGTCTGGCGGCTGCGCGTCCCGGTCAGCCGGGCCGGGATGACGCGGGTGTCGTTCAGCACAAGAAGATCTCCCGGACCCAGCAGGTCCGGCAGGTCGCGTACATGCAGATCACGCGTCGAGTCGCCCTGCGCCAGCAGCAGGCGCGCAGAACTGCGCGGCCGCGCGGGACGCGTTGCGATCAGGCCCTCGGGCAGATGGAAATCGAAATCGTCAAGCTTCATGTCCGGCTTGTCGCCTTGCCCCCTGTCAGCGTCAAGGCGGCGGGTAATCACAAAGTGAAAAACTCGGACTTTACTTGGCCGACGGAATCAGTAAGTTTTGGGCGCGTCCGAAAGGTACCATGATGATCATCTGCCACTGCACCCAGATTTCCGACCATGACATCCGCGCCGCGGTGGACTGGATGCGTGCGGCAGACCCGGAAACCATCATTACCCCCGGAAAAATCTATCATGCCCTTGGCAAGCGCCCCGACTGCGGAAGCTGCATGCCCTTGTTTCTAGACACGATGCGCCATTGCGATAATCTGGCTGTACCCCCGATCCTGAGGGGGCTGAGAGCCACGCGCAAAGGAGCAATCCATGAAGGGCGACGCCAAGGTCATCGAGTATCTCAACGCGGCGCTGCGGTCTGAACTGACCGCCGTCAGCCAGTACTGGCTGCATTACCGGCTGCAGGAAGATTGGGGCTACGGCCGCATCGCCGACAAGTCCCGCGCCGAATCGATCGAGGAGATGAATCACGCGGATCGGCTGATCCAGCGCATCATCTTTCTTGAGGGGCATCCGAATCTGCAGAAACTGGACCCCCTGCGCATCGGGCAGAATCTCAAGGAAACGCTGGAATCCGATCTTGCCGCCGAATACGACGCGCGCACGCTGTATGTCGAGGCGCGCGACCACTGCGAGTCGGTCAAGGATTATGTCAGCAAGGACCTGTTCGAGGCGCTGATCGCCGATGAGGAAGGCCATATCGACTTCCTTGAAACCCAACTCGATCTCTACGAGTCGATCGGGGCGCAGAACTATGGTCAGCTGAACGCCAAGCCGGCCAGCGAAGCCGAGTGATCCCGAAAGGGGGGGCACAGGCCCCCCGTTTCACCGGCCGAGCCAGTCCTCGGCCAGGTCCGGCAGGTCGTCGAAATGCGCCAGCATCGCCTCTGGCGCCAGTCGGGCCAATCCTTCGCCCTCGGGGCCAAAGGCCACCAGCGCGACCTTGACCCCCGCTGCGGCTGCGGTCTTGCGGTCGGTCTCGGTATCTCCCACCAGGAAGGATCGCGTGACTTCTCCACCCGCGGACCGGACCGCCGCGGCATAGGGGCGGGGATCGGGTTTCCTGACGGGCAGCGTGTCCGCCCCGATCAGCGCGGCAAAGCGGTCGCGGATGCCCAGTTCGCGCAGCAGGATCTCGGCCAGCCCCTCGGGTTTGTTGGTGCAGACCGCCAGAATGTGCCCGGCTGCGGCCAACTTGTCCAGTGCGTCCTCGGTCCCTGGATACAGCCGGGTGTGGACCGCGATCCTCTGGCCGTAATGATCCAGCAACCGCGCATAATCATCGTCCTCGGCCCCCGGGGGCAGCAGGGTGTCGGCGCCGATCCGCGCATAGCCGGCGCGCAGCATCGCGCGCCCGCCGTGAAACGCGATCAGGGCATCGCCGACCGGATCCAGCAACGGGCCAAGTCCACGTCCCTCGAAACAGGCATTCGCCGCCGCGATCAGGTCGCCCGACGTATCCGCCAGGGTCCCGTCCAGATCGAACACCACCGTTCCCGCCATACTGTAACCTTCCGTCAAGATGTTTGATCTGCCGGGGCCTTTCCCCGATGTCGCCCCCTAGGTAGAACGCCTGCATCGGATAAGAAACAGGCAAGAGGCAGTCATGTCAGACAACCCCATCGCGCTTATCGTCCTGGCAGCAGGCCAGGGCAGCCGCATGCAGTCGGACCTGCCCAAGGTTGTGCACCGCCTGGGCGGCGTGCCATTGGTCGGACATGCGCTGGCCGCTGGCCGCGCAGTCGAGCCCGAACGTGTCGTGGTCGTCGCCGGTCACGGCGCCGAGATGGTCAGGAAGGCCATCGGCAAGCTTGACCCCGAAGCCGCGATCGCGCTTCAGGAGGAACAGCTTGGCACCGGCCATGCCGTGCTGCAGGCGCTGCCGCTGCTCGACGGGTTCGAAGGGCGCGTGATCGTCCTTTACGGCGATACGCCCTTTATCGGTGAGGACACGCTTCTGGCCCTGTCGAGCCACCCCGCCGATGTCGTCGTCCTGGGGTTCGAGGCCGCGGATCCCGGCCGTTATGGCCGCCTGGTCGTCGGCCCCGAGGGGTTGGAGCGGATCGTGGAATACAAGGATGCGGATGCCGCGACGCGCGCGATCCGTCTGGTCAATTCGGGTGTCCTCGCCGCCGATGCCAGCCTGCTGCGTGCGCTTCTGCCTCAGCTTGGCAACGACAATGCGGCTGGTGAATATTACCTGACCGACATTCCCGCCCTTGCCCGCGCCGAAGGTCGCCGGGTCGAGGTCGTGACCTGTGACGAGGCCGAGACGCTGGGCATCAACACGCGCGAGGAACTGGCCGCCGCGGAAGCGGCCTTCCAGTCCCGCGCACGTGCCCGTGCGCTTGAGGATGGCGTGACGCTGAGCGATCCGGCGACCGTCTGGTTTGCGCTGGACACCGTCATCGGCCGCGACGCGGTCATCGGGCAGAACGTGGTGTTCGGTCCCGGTGTCACCGTTGAAAGCGGGGCCGAGATCCTGCCCTTCTGCCATCTGGAAGGCTGCCATGTCAGCTCTGGCGCGACCGTCGGTCCCTTCGCCCGCCTGCGCCCCGGCGCGGAACTGGGTGGGGACGTGCATGTCGGCAATTTCGTCGAGATCAAGAACTCGGTGCTGGACGAAGGCGTCAAGGTCGGCCACCTGACCTATCTGGGCGACGCCCAGATCGGGGCGGGCACGAATATCGGCGCAGGCACCGTGACCTGCAACTATGACGGGGTCGGCAAGCACAAGACCCTGATCGGGGCCAATGCCTTCATCGGTTCGGACACGATGCTGGTCGCGCCGGTCCGCGTCGGCGACCGGGCCATGACCGGATCGGGGTCGGTCATTACCGAGGATGTGCCCGACGACGCGCTGGCCCTTGGCCGCGCAAGGCAGGTGACGAAACCGGGGCTAGCCACACGCCTGATGCAGGCGCTGCGTCAGAAGAAAGGTCAGTAACATGTGCGGGATCATTGGCATTCTTGGGGGTCACGAGGTTTCTCCGCAGCTGGTCGAGGCGTTGAAGCGTCTTGAATACCGGGGCTATGACAGTGCGGGCGTGGCGACGGTGGACGGGTCGGGTCGGCTTGACCGGCGCCGGGCGGTGGGCAAGCTGGTGAACCTGTCGGATCGTCTGGTGCATGAGCCTTTGCCGGGCCATGCCGGGATCGGGCATACCCGCTGGGCCACGCATGGCGCGGCGACCGAGGCGAATGCCCATCCCCATCGCCGCGGTCCGGTGGCGATCGTCCATAACGGCATCATCGAGAATTTCCGCGAC